>Ga0307986_10002960_pt1 | contig 11963 bp, 10 predicted proteins | sample EllFjometageno82_FD_203170 | JGI IMG/M metagenome (GOLD analysis project Ga0307986, IMG submission 203170) | Marine microbial communities from Ellis Fjord, Antarctic Ocean - #82 | ecosystem: Environmental > Aquatic > Marine > Unclassified | place: Southern Ocean | collected 2014-10-09
GGGTTAGTTCCCGTGGTTTCATTTTTAGGCCCAGCCATTGCGGGGTTAATCGGAGGCTCATTTGTGGTCGAGACAATTTTTCAAATTCCGGGTCTTGGAAGATTTTATGTGGAGGCAGCTTTCAATAGAGATTACACCATGATCTTGGGCACAACGATATTTTTCTCCGCGTTAATTATTTTCTTTAATCTGCTTTCTGATATTGCAGTGCTGCTGATGAATCCGAGAGCCAGGAGTGAGGCGTGAACAACCAAAGTAGCTTATGGGCAGACGCCTGGCGAAGGCTATTGGCAAATAAAGCTGCGGTTGCTGGCGGAATTATCCTCTGCACCCTCATAACACTTGCTATTTTCGCCCCATGGATTGCTCCACATTCATACTCTTATCAAAACCTTGACCTTGGCGCTCAACCCCCATCCGCAACATTTATTCTGGGCACTGATACCCTCGGAAGGGATCTGTTTAGTAGAATTTTATATGGGGCCCGTGTCTCCCTGTTAGTTGGTTTTGTGGCCACAGCGGTTGCGTTGGTTATTGGAGTTAGCTGGGGGATTGTTGCGGGTTACTTCGGCGGAAGAGTGGACTCTATTATGATGAGAATTGTTGATGTGTTGTATGGCTTACCCTTCATTATTTTCATCATTCTATTGATGGTAATTTTTGGTCGCAATATATGGCTATTGTTTGGCGCTATAGGCGCAGTTGAATGGCTTACTATGGCAAGAATTGTTAGGGGCCAAGTCCTCACTATCAAAAATCAAGAATATGTTTTAGCAGCTCAAGCAATGGGCGTATCCAATGTTCAAATGTTTAGAAAACATATTTTTCCAAATATTTTAGGCCCCATAGCTGTCTATGCCACCTTAACTATTCCACAAGTTATGCTCTTAGAAGCATTCTTAAGTTTCTTGGGGTTAGGGATCCAGCCACCCATGAGTAGTTGGGGCACCCTGATTAGGTATGGGGTAGAGTCCATGGAAGAATATTCTTGGCTCCTTATCTACCCTGGCTTAACTTTTACCATCACTTTGTTTGCGCTGAATTTCTTCGGCGATGGTCTTAGAGATGCTCTGGATCCAAAGATATCATCAGATTAAAAAGCTTTAATAATAATTTTTATAACTTGCCCAGGTTTAATTTGATTATCCTCTATCGCATTGATGCTAAGAATATCCTCAATTTGAATATTAAAAATACTTGCAATCCTATAGAGGCTATCCCCTTGCTTCACACTATATAAAATTGTTCGTTTCTTTGAGTTGATTGTTCTGTATATATTTTTATTTCCAATGTTGAGCTCTTTTCCAATTCTTAGAGCAGATGACATCTGTAGGCCATTATTTTTTGCTATCTCATTAGGAGAGATAGAGTATTTAAGCCCTATATTCCATAGGGTATCTCCCTCACTAACAATATGTGCCTGATATGGAATGAAGGTTTGATTCTGGGAATTGCTCAAGGGAATGAGTAATTCTTGATTTAAACTAAGCACATTTGATTGAAGATAATTAACTTTCTTTAAGACCCCAACCTCTGTGTCATAGTTTTCAGCAATTTTCCAAAGGCTGTCACCTTTTGCAACTTTATGAGTGACCCAATTAATTTGATTGGCTTGACTAAACTGGTCTTTTTTTTGAGTGAGGGCTTCAACCAGCTCAATTGGTATATTGAACACAGTAGTCTTGCCAGGCGGAGAGGCCCATTTGGTATAACCTGCATTGAGTTTGTAGATAAACTCAGGCGGCAGTTCTGCAAATTCACTAAATGCAAAGATTTCAATTTGACCGTCCAGAGTAATTTGTCCCAAAACAGAACGGTCAGGAAATGGAGGCAGCTCAAGGTCATATTGCTCTGCATTCACTATTAACTCTAAAATTGCTTTAAATTTTGGAACGTATTCTTGAGTTTGCTTAGGCAATCCCAGCTTTTTATAATTCACAGACTTGCGCATTCTTTTATTGAGCTTAATTTTTTTTTCAAGTAGGGTTGGGCCCCCATTGTATGCAGATAATGTATAGGCTAAGTTTTTCCCAAACCTTTGATGCAAGTAGGCTAAATATTTTACAGCTGCGTTGGTTGAACTTAAGGGGTCATGCCTTTGCTCATACCACCAGGTATCTTGTAATCCATAAATTCTTGCCGTGGCTGGCATAAATTGCCAGAGCCCCATTGCCCCAGAGGCAGAAATAGCGAAAGGATCATAATTACTTTCAATATAAGGCAATAGCGCTAGTTCAGGAGGAAGATCATATTTTTCTAGTTGCTCTAGAACAAAAAAGATAAAATACTCCCCCTTCAGCAAGAGTTTTGTAAAGAGGTCAGGGTTGGCTAAATACAAGTTAATATATTTCAGAGTTAATTCGTCAAGGATTGGATCCTTGCTCACAGCATTTAGCGAAATACGCTGCCAAACATTGTCATAGACCTCTGAAGTCTCCAACCCCATGATTGGCTCAGCTTCTTGGTATTGATCCGCAGGAATAATACTGGGGAGTTGGCAGCTCGAGAGACTTGCGAGAGCAAGAATTAAAACGAATCTTTCCATGCTCTTAAGTATTTGAATATCTCCACATCACTCACGGTCTTTGCATCCTGTATTTTATTCTCTAGAGATTGCCTTAATCCTATTTCGGAGCATCTTAGAAATGGATTGATCTTTCTCTCTAGCTCCATGGTACTAGGGAGGGTTGGCAGATCGGCATCTCTTTGGCGCTGACACACTTCAATGTGCTCAGTAATATATGAGTTGTTGGGCTCAACAGCTTGAGCAAATTTAAGATTTGCTAAGGTGTATTCATGCGCGCAATACATCAAAGTATTTGCTGGCAAAGCATTTAATTTCTCCAGCGATGCAAACATTTGCTGAGGCGTGCCCTCAAAGACTCTTCCGCAGCCAACAGAGAAAAGTGTATCACCGCAAAATAACCGTGGCTGAGATCCATTAGCTAAAAAATAGGCAATGTGATCTAGGGTATGACCTGGTATTTCAAGCACTTGAAATTCAAGCCCGCATGATTGAACTGTCATTCCTTCAGTCACCTGAGCGTCTAAGCCTTCAATTTGAGGATTATTTGGACCAAACACCTTTCCATCAATATTCTTTCTTAGATCAACAATGCCGCCGACATGATCATAGTGATGATGCGTGATTAGGATATCTGTTAATCTAAGCTGATGTTGTTGCATATAATCCATCACTGGCTGAGACTCGCCAGGGTCAATTACAAGATTGCCTTCATTAGTATTGATTAACCAAATATAATTATCATTGAAGGCTTTAATAGATTGGATATTCATAATAGTAAGTGAGATATTTTAACCCATGAAACAAGTAATAATGTATACAGATGGAGCATGCAGGGGAAATCCAGGTCCCGGGGGATGGGGCGCATTTATAACTTACGAGGGCGCTTCCAAAGAAATTTTTGGAGGCAAGCTAGACGCAACAAATAATCAAATGGAGCTCTCTGCTGCTATTGAGGGTTTGATAGCGCTCAAAGAGCCATGCAAGATTGATCTCTACACTGACTCCAAATATGTGATGGATGGAATCACTCAATGGATTCATAACTGGAAAAAAAATAACTGGCGCACAGCTGCAAAAAAAGACGTTAAAAATAAAGAGTTGTGGCAAAAATTAGATGAATTAATTAATTTTCATCAAGTACAATGGCATTGGGTTAAAGGCCACTCAGGAGACGCAGGCAATGAAATGGCTGATCTGCTAGCAAACCAAGGGATAGACTCAATCTTATGATCAAAAAATTAATTGTTTTAGATACTGAAACCACGGGATTAGAAGTTGACCAAGGCCATCGTATTATTGAAATTGGCGCAGTGCTCCTTGAGGATAGAAAGAGGACAGATCAACATTTTCATACCTATCTAAATCCTCAACGTGCAATCGATGAAGAAGCTCAAAAAGTTCATGGAATTTCAAATGAGAAAGTTCAAAATGAACCTCTATTCTCTGATATTGCAGAAAGTTTTCTCGAGTTCGTTCAAGGCAGTATTTTAATTATTCACAATGCATCATTTGACCTTGGCTTTCTTAACAGCGAGTTAAAAAGAGCTTCTTCGCAATACCCCAAGCTTGAAGAAATCTGTGAAATTGAAGATACATTACTGTTAGCTAGAAGTAAGTTCCCCGGGCAACGAAATTCCCTTGATGCTTTATCTAATAGATTTGAGATAGGAGGCTACGACAGAAGCTTTCATGGGGCATTGCTAGATGCAAATATTTTAGCTGACGTCTTCATTCATTTAACAGGGGGTCAAAGTAAATTTGATTTTATGTCATCCCAGGGCGCCAATTCTAGAAAAGATCAGGCATCCAGAGAAGCAATTGATTTTGATCATTTTCCAATCACACAAGTGTCGGTCTCTAATGACGAAGTAATCTCTCATGAGAGTCGGCTCAAAGAAATTGAAAAAGACAATAATGTAACAGCACTATGGAATCAGTTATGACAAAAATTACCAGATTTGCACCCAGCCCTACTGGCACGCTCCACATTGGTGGCGTAAGAACAGCGCTGTTTAACTTCGTCTATTCAAAACAGCAACAAGGCAAGTTTTTAATTCGCATCGAGGATACGGATGCCGAAAGATCCACTCGTGAATTTGAAGATAATATTCTTAAAGGTTTAGCAGATATGGGGATAGTGCCTGATGAGACTCCTGTGAGACAGTCGGAAAGGGCTGATCTATATCAGGAGGCTATTAGCAGTATTATTGATTCAGGCGATGCTTATTACTGCAATTGCAGTAAAGAGCGCCTAGAAGAAATGAGATCAGCCCAGCAGGCTAAAGGCTCTAAACCTCAATACGATGGAAAATGCAGAAATCTAAATTTACCTCACAGCGATGATACAGTTTTAAGATTAAGGACTCCGCAAGATGGAGAGCTTATTTTCCATGACTTGGTTAGAGGAGAGGTGGTTTTTCAAAACACAGAACTAGATGATTTAATTTTAGTGAGAAGTGACGGGGCGCCCACCTACCATCTATGTAATGTGGTCGACGACCATGATCAAGGAGTGACGACAGTCATTAGAGGAGAAGATCATTTAAGCAATACCCCAAGACAAATACATATTCAACAAGCCCTAGGGTTTCTATCCCTCGAATATGCTCATCTACCCATGGTTCTTGGCCAGGATAAAAAAAGATTATCTAAAAGAAATGCTGTAACAAGCCTGCAAGATTATTTTGATCAAGGTTACCTGCAATCATCAATGATTAATATGTTGGCGCGTCTTGGTTGGTCAAAAGGCGATAAGGAGATTTTTTATCTCAAGGATTTAATTTCAGATTTTAGAATTCAAGAAGTTCAGAAGGCTGGAGCAATATTTGATCCAGCAAAATTAGATTGGATTAATAACAATCACTTAGCAGCCTTATCATTTGATGATTTTAGATTGCAGCTTCTTCCTTTTCTTGAAAAACACAGCATTGATGTTTCTTCCAAAGAGAATGGCGATGAAATTATAGAAGCCATGCGAACCAGCAAGCCAACTTTGGCTGGCGTTGCTCTGGATTTGAAACCATATTTTTTTGATATCGATGCTTACGATGAGAAAGCAGCAAAGAAATTTTTAACAGGCTCAGAATCTTCTCTAGAATACATTCAAAGAAAGCTGCAAGGTCTTGAGGCTTGGGATGAGAGCACTATTGACGAAGCCTTAGCAGCTGCTCAAGCCGCATTGAGCTTGCCCACGCCTAAACTTAACCAGCCCATTAGAATTGCCATGACTGGCTCTACTCATTCTCCCTCCCTGGGCCTAACGCTATCCTTATTTGGCAAAGAAGAGTCCCATCTAAGAATCTCAAACGCCATCAAATATTTAGAGGAAACAGCTAGCTAGAAGTATTAGCAAGGATTAAGTCTGGAAAACTCGCAGTCACCTCTGTTAGGTCTTCTAATGACAACTCCTCGCTCACCCCATATTCAGGAATGCCAATCATTGATTGATTGCTCTCTATCAAATTTTCTGAGATTTTTTCTATCCCTCTGATGTCATCAAGAATCCCAAGCTGATTTTTCTCTTTTGCAACATAAAAAATTTTACGTTTAAAGTCGAAAGAACTTTCATCAGGAGAATTTGTGAAAACATAAAAATTTAATAGCACATTCATGAAGTTAAGCTCATCTTTTCTAAGAGTGTCCCCTGGAGTTGAGGCCATTTGTTCAGCTAATATACCCAGTGATTTTTCTGATTCATATTTAAAAATACTAATTGAACCAAGATCCTTGGTAGAGCCATGAATGGCTGGATCAACATAATGTCTTTTGTATGACTCAAAAGTGAGTAATGACAGAGCTAGAGGCGCATGTTGCTTTTCGTAGTACTCCTGAAAGTCTTCCTTAGACAGGGAAGCCTTTTTATGAATAAATGCCAAAGCCTTAATCAACTTGAATGGCCACCCCAGCATTTGGCCTTCTTAGATCTGAGTAGCCTTCTCGACCCTGGAGGGATACGAGAATACTTTGAGTGGAGCCCATGGTTTTGGATTTCTCAAGCTCATGACCTAAGCCCGCCAAGATTTGCGCTGTATCAGAGCTAATATTTTTTTCTAGCCTTAGAGATGTATATGGCCAATCTTTATGCACTCTTGGCAGCATAGTTGCTTCCCCAAGATTCAGGTTAAAATCTATGATTCCAGTGATCACTCGCAGTACAGCAGCAGGTATTAAAGAGCCTCCAGGAGAGCCAGAGATTAGATTTAAGGCATTATTTTGATCAAACACCATAACTGGCGTCATGGTGCTCATAGGTCTCTTGCCGGGCTCAAATCGATTGCCCTCACTGGCTGATCTATTGATAACTCCCTCTTCGCCATATTGATAAGCAAAATTATTCATTTGGTTATCCAGCAGAATGCCTGTACCTGGAATGGTGACCCCTGAGCCAAAAGAATACCCCAGGGTATAAGTGTTAGATACGGCATTTCCATCTTTATCTATAATCGAATAATGGGTCGTATTTTCACCCTCCTTAAACAAGGAATCTGGATTCAAATTTTCAGGAGGCGTGACGCTTGCTTGATCAATTCCTTGGGCCAGAGTTTTAGCCCGTCTTTTTGAAATAATTTTTTGAATTGGAACGTCATAAAATTCTGGATCCCCCATAAACCTTGATCTGTCCATGTGGCCTCTTTGCAGAGCTTCGGCGAATAGATGTAAAAATTGTCCAGAATTAGGACCCATGCCTTCTAATGAAAAATTCTCCAAAATATTTAATGACTCTAGGACCACGGCCGCTCCGCCAGCTGGAGGAGGGTGGGCTAGCACCGTAAATCCCCTGTAACTAGTTTGAATGGGCGTTGAGAATCTAGGCTTATAGTCTTTGAGATCTTGAGCAGACATATAACCACCATTTTTTTCCATGGCCTGAACAATCTTCTTGGCAATAGCGCCTTCGTAAAAAGCTTGCTGGCCCTTATTAGCTATCTCATTGATAGTCCAAGCAAGATGCTTGCGGGTCATCAAAGAGTGCTCTATGAGAGGGCTGCCATCTTCAAGGTAAATATCAGAAGACTCAGGGTCAAGATTGATTTGGTTTGCACTGCCAATGGCTTGGCTTAAATCATAGCTCACCTTGATGCCTCGCCTTGCTTGATCAATGACAGGCTTTAATATTTTTCTTAGCGGCAGTTTTCCATATTTAGTGTGAGTTTCAATTAATCCAGCAACTGTGCCTGGAACACCAGAAGCTTTATACCCGAAGCGTCTTTGATCATAATTATTTTTTAAAAATAAAAAATCATCCTGCAAAATGCCTTTCGGTGCTGCAGTCCTAAAATCAACTGCAATGGTTTTTTGTTCCTCTTGAAGGTAGACAAGCATAAAACCTCCACCACCTAGGTTCCCGGCTCTAGGTAAAGTGATGGCCAATGAAAACCCAACAGCAACAGCAGCATCTACAGCATTCCCACCCATATCTAAAACTTGAATGCCGATATCTGATGAGGCTTGGTTCTGAGATACAACCATCCCTGATTGCCCGATGGTCGGATGAAAAGGTGAGAGGTAGTCGATGTAGCTGACCTGAGCAGCAGTATTGACTGAGAGGAAGAGTGAAATAAAAATTAATTTTTTCATATTGAGCATGCTTAAAAGATCATTGGCGCAAGATAAAACGCAAAGATTGTGACTAAGAAAATTCCAATAATATTTAAAGCAAAGCCTGCTTTCATCATATCGGGAATGGTGAGTTTTCCTGAACCAAAGACAATGGCATTTGGCGGCGTGGCAACGGGTAGCATAAACGCGCAACTTGCAGCAAGAACCACAGGAATTGTAAGAGCAACAGGCGCAATGCCTAGAGCTACTGCCACAGCTCCCACAACCGGAAGGAATGTTGAAGTGGTTGCAACATTTGAAGTGATTTCTGTTAAGAAAATAATTAAAGTTGCCACCGCCAAGATCAACACAATGGGTGGGACGTTTTCTAGAACGGTTAAGCCTTGACCGATCCAATTGCCCAGACCCGATGCACCGATAGATGAAGCCAATGATAAGCCGCCACCAAACAAGACCAACAATCCCCAGGGAAGCTTGTTTGCTTGATCCCAGGTCAGTAAATCAGTTTTATTGTTTTCTGAGGGGATAAAGAAAAAGCTGAGTGCAGCTAAAATAGCAATACCTGCATCAGTTAAACCAGACAAAGGAACAAAGTTATCAATAAGGGTTCTAAACATCCAGGCTCCAGCAGCGAGAGAAAAGATAATCAGAACTTTTTTTTCATCTCTCCCGAGTGGACCCAGGTCAGTCAACATATTTCCAAGTTGAAGCTTGGTCTCCATGCTGGCCACAAAATTAACTGGGTAGACAAACCTTGTAATGACAAACCATGAGGCAACTAGCATGATCGATGCAATAGGCACTCCCAGTTTCATCCAATCAATAAACGAAATTTCAATCCCGTAGGTTTCTTGCATAAAGCCTACAAATATAATATTGGGAGCTGTCCCAACCAACGTAGACATCCCTCCAATAGAGGCCGCATAAGCTATGCCCAGCAACAAAGAAGTTTCAAAATTCTTACGCTCTTTGGCTGAAAAATTAGGAATGGTCTCGGCAACACTGGCGCATACTGCCAAGCCTATTGGAAGCAGCATTAAGGTGGTGGAGGTATTCATCACCCACATACTAATGAGCGCAGAGACCAACATAAATCCACCAACAAGCTTGGCTCCACTATTGCCTATGGCAATTAGCATTTTGAGCGCAAGACGTTTATGTAATCCTGAAGATTCAATTCCTAGCGCTAAGATAAACCCACCCATAAATAAGTAAATATTAGGATTGGCATAGGGCAGGGCAGCAGTTTTAAAATCTGTAACCTGCAGCAATGGGAATAAGGCAAGCGGCAAGAGGGCGGTAACAGCAACTGGAACAGCCTCGGTTGCCCACCAAATTGCCATTAAGAGGGTTACGGCTGCAACAGCCCAACCCACAGGTGAGAGAGATTCAGGGTTTGGGCTCAGCATCACCAAAAAAAAGACGCTTAATCCAATCCAAAAACCTCGTTTTTTATATGCCTGCATTACCTTAACCTCGCGTAGAACATTTCAGCAGCGTAGGGCACCATTTGTTTAGTGTTGCTATGCCCCTTAGTGGTGGGGACTTCAACCATGCCCCATTTAAAAAATTCATCCAGCTCTTTAGATTTAGTGACGGCTGATTTAAAGAAGTTTCTGCCGCGTGCCAGCCTATGCTCACCTTGGAGTCTAATAATATTAAAATGCTCAGCCACATAAGGGGTATTTGGTTTGGTTGATGTATCTGCTCTACCCAACATTAATAGAAAATATTTACTGAACGCTTTTTTTAATTGCTGATCATCGATCCCTGAATCTCTAAGCCCAAAAGGCCAAGCCTCATCGGTCATAGATAAATACCACCCAAGGTTTGCTGCAATGGCTAGCGTGTATGAGGCGTCAGGTCGATACAGGGCATATCGATGAACAAAATGTGCGCCTGCGCCATGCCCATAAATGCCCCAGTTTTTTGACCGCAATTTAAACTGTTTTATGGCCTCTTCAGCCAAAGGCTCAATCGCAGAAAACGCTTGAAGGCTTTCTTCTACAGAAATTAAATTTTCTGTTTTTACATTGCCATAATTAAAACCCCAGACTTCAGGAAAATTCTGTTCACTAAACTCAGGAACAATCACTAATAAATTAAGATCTTCTGCTGCCTCTTGCCATTGATCACGATACTCTGCTGCATTTCTTTTTCGCCCATGCATCACCACAACAAGCCTTGTTGCCTTGGTAATCTTTGTTGGACTGGCAAAGAAAACGGGAAGCTCTGAGCCCGCCCATTTTGAGAATTGATAGGATGTTGTATCCGCCATGGCATAGCTACTAATACAGGCAAGTAGGGCTAAAACAAAAATGTGTTTATTAAATTTAATCATAAAAAAAGGGAGCCTAAGCTCCCTTAAAGTTTATCTTAATTTTTAGAATGAAACTCTTAAATCAAGATAATAATTTCTTCCATAATCCTGATGAGCATCTGCATAGTAACCGTAGTATCTATCTGCAGTAGGAGCTCTTTCATCCTCAAGATTTTTTACAGCAAATCTAACTCTTGCTTTCTGACCACTTAACTCGAAGTTATAAGACATAGTTAAATCCATGGTTGTCATTGTAGGAACTACATATGCAACTCCATTTTTCTTACCTAGTGATGTTTGCTCAAATGAACCCTTTTTCAGTGCAACTAGACTTGCACCGTATGGGCCCTTATCCCAAGACACTCTAAGAGTATGCTTGTTGTCGTAGACTCCATCTAATCCAAGCAGATTACCAAAACCTTTTAAAGGAATTGATTCTGGGATCAAGCCGCTATCTTTGGCTGCCTGCAATGCAGCAAATTCACCACTTGCTTGTTGTTTATAAACATCAAGAAATGTTCCAATGTATCGGACATCAAAATCACCATAGGCAGTTTCAAGATCATAGTAGATACCAACGTCTGTACCTTCGATGGTTCTTAAAGCCATGTTGGTGTAATTATTTTTAATGTACTTGATATTCCCAAAAGGGCAAACGCCCGCAGCTGCAAATCCTGCTGCTTCACTACTATCAGCAGCCTCTCTTACAACCAAAGGATCTCCTGCAAAAGTATCACAATTATTGGTGCCATTAGCAAATCTTAAAAGCATGTCATTCACTGTTTGGTTTTCACGACCAAACAAGCCAATTGTTTTATCTTTCTCAATGGTCCAAGTATCAATGGTTACGATCAAGTTATCCATTGGAGTGAACACAACACCAAAGGATGTATTGTCTGATTCCTCTGCCACAAGGCCTGAAGCACCTGTTGCCATTCTTTGAATGCCATACCTTGAGTCTGAATCAATAACGTTTTCAACGCTTTGAAGTTCATTGACGCGAAAGGCTGCTCTGTCATATCTTGTGCCTGAACGCACAACTGTTTGCTCGTTCACTTGAATGATGTTTGGTGCTCTAAATGCTGTAGAGACAGAACCTCTTAAACTCATCCAAGACGCAGCTTGCCAACCCACCGCAACTTTTCCAACAGTTGAGTCACCATAGTCTGAGAAATCTTCATTTCTAAGAGCTATTTGCATATCCATTGTGCTGGTTAGAGGTATTTGCATTTCAGCAAAGAGAGATGAAACATCTCTTGAGCCTGATACATCAGCAGTTGGTGATGAGTTTAATACATCTGCAACCAGCGGATAGGTATCGCCTTCATAGTCTGTGTAATTAATCGTTCCATCTAACCTAGGATCTCTATCATCATCAATAGACTCATCCCGGTATTCAATCCCAACCAATAAACCTACATCTCCAGCTGGCAGAGTCATAAATTCATTGTTTGACATTTTAAAATCAAACATGGTGAGCTCGCTTGTACCTTTTCTGTAAACATCAACCAGAGTTCTTTCGATGTTTGAATTTACACCTGCGCTAAATGGATTATA
>Ga0307986_10002961_pt1 | contig 11963 bp, 10 predicted proteins | sample EllFjometageno82_FD_203170 | JGI IMG/M metagenome (GOLD analysis project Ga0307986, IMG submission 203170) | Marine microbial communities from Ellis Fjord, Antarctic Ocean - #82 | ecosystem: Environmental > Aquatic > Marine > Unclassified | place: Southern Ocean | collected 2014-10-09
CTAAATACTTAACTACTAATGAGTTTCTTGAAAAAATAAATACTAACTTAAAAAAAAAACTTAACTAATTTTTTTACTTAAAGCATCAAAAGCTTCTTCAATTTTTTTTTTATCTTCCCCACCTGCTTGCGCAAAGTCTGTTCGTCCACCACCCCCTTTACCTCCTAAAATTTCTGCAGCTTGTTTAACAAGAGCCACGGCGTCGAATTTTTCTATTAATTTTTTAGTAACACCAATTGCTACACCAACTTTTCCTTCAAAAATACTGAAAGCAATTATTACACCTTCGTTAATTTCTTTTTTTCCTAGATCTACTATGTTTCTTAATTCTTTTGAGGGTAAATCAGTAATAACTTGGTATCTTAAAATAAAGTTATTTATTTTTTTATCTTTGACTACATTTTTATTCTTATCATTAATTATATTTTTAATTTTAATTTGTTTAATTTGCTTTGTTAAATTTTTTAAATTTTCACCTAATTTTACATCTACATTGTAATTTGGGGTAATGCTTAATGACTTTAATTCTTTTTTAATATTATTAATTTCTTCTGTTGTGTTTTTTTCTTTTTTAGATTTTCCTTCTCTTATTTGTTTTTCATAATTTTCAAGCTGTTTGTCTCGGAGAGCTTCTATTCTTCTTATTCCTGAAGCTATAGATGATTGGCTAATAATTTTAAATTTACCTATATTTTTTATATTTCTAACATGTGTTCCACCGCATAATTCTGTAGAAAAAAATGAATCACCTTCTTTTCCCATTGACAGAACTCTAACTTCATCTCCATATTTTTCTCCAAATAAAGCTAAGGCACCATTTTCTACAGCTTCTTTTGTTGTCATTATTCGTGTCTTCACCTCACTTGATGTTTCAACCATATCGCTTACAAATTTTTCAATTTTACTAATCTCATTACTTTCAATCGGTTTGTTGTGGCTAAAATCAAATCTTAATTTTTCTGGGCTTACTAACGAACCTTTTTGAGTAACGTGTTTACCGAGTGTTCTTCTTAGCGCTTCATGCAGTAAATGAGTAGCTGAGTGGTATGCTCTTATATTATTTCTTTTTTCTTTATCAATCTCTAGATTAACTGTCTCACCCACTTTAATAGATCCAGATTCTATTTTTCCTAAGTGGACATGTAGGTCTCCCATTTTTTTTAAAGTATCTTTAATTGTAATTTTAGATTTGTTTGTTCTAATAACACCTTGGTCACCAACTTGACCACCTGACTCGCCATAAAAAGGAGTTTGGTTAGTTATTATTTCAATCTCATCACCAGTTTTAGCTTCTTCAATAAATTTATTATTTTTTGATATTTTTAAAATAACTCCTTCAGCTTTGTCGTGTACATATCCAAGAAATTCTGTTGCACTCAGTTCTTCTCTAACTTTAAACCATTTTTCTTCAACCGATTTATCACCAGAACCTTTCCAGTTAGCTCTTGCTAATTGTTTGCTTTTCTCCATAGATTTTTCAAAACCAGCATTGTCTATACCAATATCTTTTCCCCTTAAAATATCTGCTGTTAAATCTAGTGGAAAACCATAGGTATCATAAAGTTTGAATGCTATGTCACCAGGTAACGTTTTGTTTTTAACTTTTTTTAAATTTTCATCTAATATTTTAATTCCTCGCTCTAACAATGACGAAAATTTTTCCTCTTCATTTTTTAGTGTTTCTTCGATTAAATCTTTTCCTCTTTTAAGTTCTGGATAACTCTCTGACATTTCGTTTAAAAGAGTTTTAAAAAGCTTAAAGAAAATTGGATTTTTGCTACCTAGCGTGTGAGCATGGCGCATTCCTCTTCTCATAATTCTTCTAAGCACGTAGCCACGTCCTTCGTTAGATGGAAGTATGCCTTCTGCTATTAAAAAACTACTTGCTCTTAAGTGGTCAGCAATCACTCTGTGGCTAGCAACTGTTTTGTTGTTGATGGGAGCTTTTGTAATTTCTGCTGAAGCATTTATAATTTTTTTAAAGTGATCAATGTTATAATTATCATGTGTTCCTTGAAGTACTGCTGTCATTCTTTCTAGTCCCATTCCTGTATCAACAGATGGTCTAGGTAGATTAATTCTTTTGTCTTTTGAAATTTGTTCATATTGCATAAAGACTAAATTCCAGATTTCGATAAATCTATCGCCATCTTCATTTGGACTTCCTGGAGGTCCACCTTTTAGTTTGTCACCATGATCATAAAAAATTTCAGAACACGGTCCGCACGGACCGGTATCTCCCATTGACCAAAAGTTATCAGATGTAGATATTCTGATAATTTTATCTTCACTAAAACCAGAAATTTTTTTCCATAGATTGTAAGATTCATTATCTTCAGAATAAACTGTTACTAATAATTTTTCTTTAGGTATTTTAAATTCTTTAGTTAGTAAGTTCCACGCATGTTGAATAGCTTGTTCTTTAAAATAATCTCCAAATGAAAAATTTCCCAACATTTCAAAAAAAGTATGGTGCCTTGGTGTGTACCCTACATTTTCTAAATCGTTGTGTTTGCCCCCAGCACGAACACATTTTTGAGCTGTAGTAGCTAATTTAAAAGGTTTTTTTTCAAGACCCGTAAAAACATTCTTAAACTGAACCATGCCTGAGTTAGTAAACATTAATGTTGGATCGTTACTAGGAACTAAATTACTAGACTCCACAATCTGATGGTTATTTTTTTTAAAGTATTCTAAGAATATTTTTCTTACATCGGTTAATAAAATCTGGCTCATATCTCAATAAATACAGATATTTTTTAAGTTGTCTATAAGTCTAAATACTGATTTTTTAATTGCTATCGTCTTCTACTAAACAAACCTCTGATTTAGTGAGAAACCGCCGGCCAGTTCCATTGTCCAATGAAAACATGCCCCCCATGCCATTAATTGCATCAATAGTAAGGTCTGTATGCTTCCAAGTCTTATACTGGTCTTCATTCATATAAAATGGTGTACCGTCAATTTCACCTAATTTTATATCACTATCACCTACTTGATATTCTTTTGCTGGAAAACACATCGGTGCACTTCCATCGCAACATCCACCTGACTGATGAAATAAAAGATCATTTCCATGAACTTTTTTTAAGTCATTAAGTAATTTTTTTGCAGATAAAGTTGCGGTAACTTTCATTTTTATATGGTCCGTAGTGTTTACGGACCACTATAATATATTTTTTAAAAGAAACCTAGTTTACTTTCACTATAGGACACGTGTAAATTTTTTACTTGTCTATAATGATTCAACATCATTTTATGAGTTTCTCTGCCGATACCAGATTGTTTATATCCTCCGAATGCAGCATGAGCTGGATAAGCATGGTAACAGTTTGTCCAAACTCTACCTGCTTGTATTCCTCTACCCATTCTGTAAGCAATATTACCATTCCTAGTCCAAACACCTGCACCTAAACCATAGAGTGTATCATTTGCAATCTTAAGAGCGTCTGCTTCATCTTTAAACGTAGTAACCGAAACTACAGGCCCAAAGATTTCTTCTTGGAATACACGCATATCATTTTTTCCTTCAAAAACAGTTGCTTCAATATAGTTTCCTTTTTCTAAACCACTATTTAGTTTAGCAACATTTCCTCCAGCTAGAACTTTTGCACCTTCTTTCTTACCTAAATCTAAGTAAGATTTTATTTTTTCCATTTGTTCTAGAGATGCTTGAGCTCCTAACATAGTATCCATTTGTAAAGGATTACCTTGCTTGACTGCTTTCACTCTTTCTAAAGCTCTCTTCATAAATTTATCATAAATAGATTCTTGAATTAGAGCTCTACTCGGGCAAGTACAAACTTCTCCATTATTAAGTGCAAACATAGTGAAACCTTCTAAACATTTGTCAAAGAAGGCATCATCTTTATCCATAACATCTTCAAAGAATACGTTTGGAGATTTTCCTCCTAACTCTAATGTTATCGGGATTATGTTTTGTGCAGCATATTGCATTATTAAACGTCCAGTAGTTGTCTCACCTGTAAAAGCAATCTTTCTAATTCTTTTAGAAGATGCCAGAGGTTTTCCTGCTTCTAAACCATAACCACTAACAATATTTAAAACACCCGGTGGTAATAAATCACCAATTAGTTCCATTAAAAGTAGAATAGATGCTGGTGTTTGTTCGGCAGGTTTTAATACAACACAGTTTCCTGCGGCCAAAGCTGGTGCTAGTTTCCATGTAGCCATTAAAAGTGGAAAGTTCCAGGGTATAATTTGTGCAACTACACCAAGTGGTTCTGGAACGTGATAAGAATATTCCTCATTACTTATCTCTCCTATAGAACCTTCCTCAGCTCTAATAACGCCAGCAAAGTATCTCCAGTGGTCCACGACTAGTGGTAAATCTGCAGCCATACATTCTCTGATTGGTTTACCATTATCAAGACATTCTGCTGTTGCTAGTAAGTTTAAGTTTTTTTCTATTACATCAGCTATCTTTAAAAGAATATTAGATCTCTCACTGATAGAAGTCTTTCCCCATGTAGGAAATGCGGCGTGAGCTGCGTCTAAAGCAAACTCTACATCTTTCTCATTCGAACGTGGCACCTGACAGATTACTTCATTTGTGATTGGTGTTGTATTGTCAAAATATTTACCAGATTTTGGTTCTACAAATTTTCCACCAATATAATTTCCATACTTAGATTTAAATGGAAATTTAACTTTAAGATGTGAAGTATCTATGGAAGATGACATTTTCGCACTTTTGGTTTGTGCACTCATTGTTTCCTCCTTTATTTTATTTAAATTAAATTAAATTAAATTAAATTTAACTACACTCTTAATTTTCAGTATACAGAAACTTTTACCCTAATGTAATTTCAGGTTGTAATTTATTTTCAATATAAAAGGGTCGCGAAAGGCCTTGTAAGGCCCTCCGCTGAGATAACGACTATAATTTTTTATTTAGTTTCTTTATCTGTAAGTTCTTTTTTATCTTCTACTACTTCTTTTTTAACTTCTGCAGATTTATTGTCTGTAACTTTTTCCTTAGCTTCAGGATTTCCATCAAGTGCTTCTCGAACAGCTGACGCTTGATCTCTAATTGTTTTTTCAATTTCTTCAGCAGCTTTAGGGTTTTGTTCTAAAAAAATTTTGGCATTTTCTCTACCTTGACCAATTTTTTCACCTTTATAAGCATACCAGGCTCCAGCTTTTTCTACGACTCCAGCTTTAACGCCTAAGTCTACAAGCTCGCCTGTCTTACTGATTCCTTTTCCATACATTAGATCAAATTCTACTACTTTAAATGGAGGTGCTACTTTGTTTTTAACTACTTTGACTCTAGTTGAATTTCCAATAATTTCGTCTTTATCTTTTATTGCACCAATTCTTCTAATGTCTAATCTTACAGATGAGTAAAATTTTAAAGCATTTCCTCCAGATGTAGTTTCGGGACTTCCAAACATGACGCCAATTTTCATTCTTATCTGGTTTATAAAAATAACCATTGTATTTGATTTGGAAACAGATCCTGTTATTTTTCTTAAAGCTTGGCTCATTAACCTGGATTGAAGACCAACGTGATGATCTCCCATTTCGCCTTCTAATTCAGCTTTCGGTGTAAGAGCGGCAACAGAGTCAATAACAAGTACTGAAATTGATCCAGATTTAATTAATGTATCAGCTATTTCCAAAGCTTGTTCACCTGTATCAGGCTGAGAAATTAACAACTCACCAGTTTTTACACCTAATTTTTTTGCATAAATAGGGTCTAATGCGTGCTCAGCATCAACAAAGGCACATATTCCACCTTTTTTTTGTGCTTCGGCTAATACCTGAAGTGCTAAAGTTGTTTTTCCTGATGATTCTGGTCCATAAACCTCTATAATTCTACCCTTCGGTAGTCCTCCTATACCAAGCGCTAAATCTAAGCTCAGAGATCCTGTTGAAACCGCTTCAATATCTAATGCTTGTTGCTGGCCCAGCTTCATGACCGAACCTTTACCAAAATTTTGGTCTATTTGGCTAATAGCGGCTTCTAAAGCTTTGTTTTTTTCCTTTAATTCTTGTTCTTTTTTACTGTCTGACTTGACTACTTTTAAGTTATTTTTTATCATTTTTTATCCTTTTTTTTGTTCGAATCGTTAAATCTAATGTACATACTTTGTTCTTTTCTTACAAGTATTAAAAATTAAACACAAAAAGTTGATATATTTACGATTTTTTTAGATTTTCTAATGTTAGCTTGCCAATTACAGCTAGAAAATCAAACTTAGATATAGCATAATTTCTTTCTGCAACTGCATTACTTATACGCGCATCTAAAAGTAGACTTCTAGACTGAATGACCTCAAGGGTTGTTCGTGTGTTTCCAGAATCATATTCTAATGTGATTCCTTCATTTGCAATTTCTGCAGCCTTAACCTGAGCTTGAGTGGCCTTTAAAACACCTTCAGACGATTGGTAAGTAGACCATGAATTTACTGTGTCTGTTTTTACTTCATTGACTGTATCTTGTAGAATTAAATTACTTTGTGCTTTCTTAAATTTTGATTTTTTAAGTGAAGAGTAGTTTTCACCACCTTTAAAGAGTGGGATAGTAACTGTTGCCTTAAGAGTCTCTTGATCTATATCGTTAATAGATGAACTAAAATCTTTGTTTTGAGATTGCGTATAATTAACAGAAGCAGATGGTGAAAATTTGGATTTTTCTATATCAACATTTTTTTTTGATATTTCATAATCAAGTTTAGCAAGAAGTAATTTTGGGTTATTTTTTTCTGAAAAAACAAAGGCCGCATTTAAACTTGTTGGAAAATTTGAACTAATATTTTTTATAAAATTATATTTTATAATTTTTTCTGGCGCAGGTAATCTAATTATTCTTTCAAAATTACTTTTGGCTGTTAGTAGTTCAGTTTCCGCTGCGATAAGTTTTGCATTTGCACCAGCTAGGGATGACTCTGATTGAGCCAAGTCTGTTAATGTAATTTCACCTTTTTGAAGGCGTGAACTATCTGATTCTACTTGTCTTTCAAATAAATCAACATTTGATAAATTAAATTGAGTATTTTTAATTTTATAAACTAAATCATAATATGCTGTAGCTGATTGTAATAATATTTTTTGTTCAGTATTTTTAAGTTTAAGCGCTGCTTGATCTGATTCTAATTTAGATTTTTTTATTAAATTATAACCTTGAAAACCTTGGAATATTTTTTGATCAATAGAAAAAGATTGTGCCTCAGAAGTATTGCTGTTATCCGGCAAGGTAACTCCCCCTTGGTTTGTTTTGTTCGAATCTTGTTTGCTACTTTGACTACCAGAAACAGAGATACTGGGCAAAAACTCACTTCTTGATATGTTTAGATTTTCCTTTACAGCTTTATAATTTTCTCTTGAAGCATTTAAAACTGGATTGTTTTTATAAGCATTTTCTAAATAAGTTAAAAACTCAGCAGCAGTAAGCACATTTGCGTTAAAAATTATAAGTATAAAAATAATAATAGTTTTCATGTTAATTAAACTTAATTTTATTAAACCTGTGCTTTTTGTCTAGGTAAAGGACTGCATAAGCTTTTTTAGTTAAATCTACAAGCATTTGCTTAGTTATTCGTTCATAATACATAATAAATTTTTTAACCTGCATTGAAGACATAATTTTTTTACCGTTAGAGGTCAATTGAAGTTTTTTTTCTTGTAGCAACCTCCATTTATAAACGCATTCGAAATTTGGAACTCTTAAAAAAATTAATCTATTTATCTTTTTAAAAATTTTTGCATATTCATTCTGTAGTTCATCGTTGACTTTTGATCTCCATATTAACTTTGCATCATTTTTTTTTTCTAAAACATTAATTGATTTTTTTAAATATTTTTTTTCTTGCGGAAGTGCTCCTACGCACCATCCTTCAAATATTATAATTTCAGGTTGTTTTTTTATTTTTTGCCATCTTTTTTTAGGAAAGCGATCGTCTCTTGATTTGTCAAATAAAGGAATAATTAATGACTTAAATTTTTTTTTTGTTAAATTTATTAATGTTTTTTTTATTAAACTTGTATCATGTGTTCCCGGCACTCCTCTTGTTTCAAAAAGATGATGAACTTTTTTTGACATTTTTATTCTTTCCGATAATTTTTTATAAAAATCGTCAATTGAAAAATAAACTACACTTAAGTTATATTTTGTTTCTAAAATTAATTTTATAATTTGAGTAATAGTGCTTTTACCTGCTCCTTGCCCACCTGTAAGTCCTATTATCTTAATTTTTTTACTCCTTTTATAATCTTGATAAATTTTTTTACAAATAGGAAGGTAAAATTTATTTAGTTGGCCAATTTTATCATAAAAAGGTTTGCTTCGAGCTTCCTGAGTAGCTAGGAAATTTAAATATTTTTTTTCAAAAATTTTATTAGATTTATTTTTATGCATTTTTTAGAGCACGTTCTAAAAATTCTAGACGATCTTGACCCCAAAATAACTCATTATTGAAAATATATGTTGGTGCACCAAAAACATTTTTTTCTACAGCTTCCTCGGTATTATTTGTATAAATTTTAGAAACTTTTTCTGAACTTGCAAGCACTGATAGTTCTTTAAAGTTAATTTTAAAGTTATTGCTTACTGCTTCAATATTTTTTTCATCTGAAATATCTTTTTCTTCACTCCATAATTGTTTTAAAAGTTCATGACCAAACAAAACTTTCGTACCCAATAAGTTGGCAGCTATAGTAAATTTTGCAGGGAGGTGTGGGTTTTTTGGAGGAAAAAATTTTGGTTTAATGTTGATTCTAATATTTAAAAATTCACTCCATCTTTTTATTTCATCTAGTCGATATTTTTGTCTTTGTGGTGACCTTTGCGGAACGGGTATTCCACCTGTTTTGGCAAATATTCCTCCAACTAAATCACAAGGTTTTTCAACTATTTCTGCATTGTATTTTTTTGCGATAGATTGAAACTTATAAGACCCTAGATATGTGAATGGAGATGGTATTCCGTAGTAATATTCAATTTTCATAACTTCTAACTGATTAAATCTTTTTTACTTATTTAAGCAAACGTTTATAGGAATATATGTTGTTGTACTTATCCACAAAATATCAAGATATAGATTAAATGTTCACGTTTTGATTCACTTTTGATTCCTATGTGGACTCATTTTACAACCTTTTGGTGTATTAGTTCTTCGGTATTCTTAATGTTAGCCTCACAATTTTCTAGCGCTGTTTTATTTTCTCTAAAAGAAATAATAAATACAAATAAATTGAACAAAATTATTATTGTTTGCAAAAATAAAAAATTAAAGTTGGTAAGAATAGCCAGGTATTGTGAGAGTGAGATTAAAATAAAAGAGACAAGGAAAACACGATATTTAAATACAGCTATTATAGATAAAGAATGAACAATAAGTTTAAAAAGAGACATTTGCGAAGGTCCAAAGTATCTCATTCCTCTAAGAGAATTTATTTCATTATATTTTTTAATATATTTCTTAAAAGATCCAGAAAAACTACTCCACAGACTTGCTTTGATTGATAAAATTTTTAGATCAGCTTTTGTTAGGCAGCTATAGTTTCCAAAATTAATCAGTTTTCCTGTTGTTAGTAGAGTTAAATATTTATGAATGCTATAAAGTGACTGAAACAAAAAACCTTCAGATCTTTTTATTCGTTTTGCTACTACGGATGTGTCAGGTTCTGATAAAACTTTATTAACTAATAATTTTAATTCTTCAGGTCTATCTTCACCATCTCCATCCATTAAAATAACATAATCTAGATCTTGATTTTTAGACAAGTACTTTATACCAAAAGCATTGCACCTTGCATGACCTCTGTTTTTATTCATGTGAATAATTTTAATAGAGTTGATATCTGATAAAATCTTGATCTCTGAATTGTTTATTGTGGAAGAGTCGTTAACAATAACACAGCTAAATTCAGCATTTGTAATATCTTTAATATTATCATTAATATTATCTAAAAGTTTTTTTAAAGATTCCCAATCATTATAAATAGGAATTAAAATAGTAAATTTTTTCATCTTGCTCCAATCATGCATATGCCTTGAAGTTGAATTTTACCATATTCACCTGGGCAAATTGATTTTAAAACTTTAGCATTGCCTGTATAAATTACTCCTCCATCTAGCTTTAAATTTTTTAATTCAAGGCTTAAATTCTTAAACCATCGCGGTCTAGATTCAAGATGATAGGATAAATTTCCACCTAACCACTCATCACCTACAACTATAGTAATTTTGTTGGAAAAGTTTTCATCCCATCTTGTTTGAACTAGGCGAGCAATTTCCTTACCAGGAAAATCAGTTCTTTTATCATTTTTTGAAAGAGAGATATATAAATAGGCTACGGGGGAAAGAATAAAAATAAACAGAAACATTACCATAAATTTTTTTAAGTAATTTAAATTAATTTTAGATTCAAAAATATAGATAAATAGTAATCCAAAGAATAAGTAGAATGGTGTCATCCACATAGTCCTAATATTTAAGCCAAAAATTAATGAAGTTAGCAACATTAATAAAATTGGCACGAGAGTTACTGAGATTAAATAAACTAACTTTTCATCGTGTAATTTAAATTTAAATTTAAATTTTGAAATAATTACACTTAGTAGTCCAAAAAAAGGAATTAAAAGTCCTATTTGTTTTAGAGTAAATTTTAATGGATACAGTAAATGATTTAACAAATTGTCACCTTCAAAACTTGTTCTTTGAAAAGCATAAGTAATTGTTTTGAAGTTGTTGTCAAACAACCAAATAAAGTGTGGTGTCAGTATTAGCAAAAAAACTGGTATTGGAATTAAATATCTATAATTAAATTTTTTATTTTTATTTTTATTTAATTTAAAAATTAAAAATACTACTATTCCAACTAATAAATAAATGAATAAGTATTTTGAGAGCACTCCTAAAGCTGCAAACAATCCAAGTAAAACCCAATTACGAATTTTGTCATTTCTAGTACATTGCCAGAAATAATAGATTGTTAAGGTCCAAAAAGGAATTTGACAAATATTTACATTAAATTCTGGTGTTGTAAAATTATAAAAATAAATTCCTTCGAGTAAAAAAACTGAAAGCAAGGCGTGAATTTCGTTTTTTAAAAATTCTTTAGCTAGTTTAAATACAACTACAAAAGAAAATATAATAAATATTTGACTTAATAGATAATAGGCCCAGTCTTGCCTTCCAAATAATTGATAAAAAATTTCCGGAAAAAAAGCACTTAAAGGGGGATGCTTTTCAAATCCCCAGTCTAAATTGCTTGCCCAAGCTAAGGCTTCTATGACATCTAATGGCAAGTTTATATTTGAAATAAATGGAACAAGCGTCCAGATTACTAAGTGAGCTAAAAGAAATAAGTTGAATATGAAAGGAATATTTTTTTTTTTTATCATTATGCAACAAATTAATACAATTTAAAGTCTATTGACACGTAAAATTTGAAACATATAATCCCACTTTTTTAAAATATGATAAAAAAACCTATTAAAATACCTATTAAGAAATCCGTTAAAAAAATTGCTAAAAAAACTACGATAAAGGTTGAAAAAAAAATTAGTAGAAAAAATCACTATATTCCAAATGACAAAGAAAAATATATGTGTGCTAAGCATAAACAGTTTTTTAAAGAAGAATTACTTCGATGGAAATCTGATATAATTAATTCAAATAGTTTAACTAATCTTTTAAATTCTTCTGATGATAATGTTTCTTCAGCAGACATGCTTGATCAAGCATCTTCTTATACTGATAAAACTGTTGAGATGAAGGCACTTACTAGAAGCAGAAAGTTGATTGAAAAAATTGAATCTGCACTAAAAAGAATTAAAGAAGATACTTATGGTTACTGTGAAGAGACTTCTGAACCTATTGGATTGAAAAGACTCGTGGCGAGGCCTGTTGCTACTCTTTCAATAGATTCTCAGGAAAGACATGAGCGAGATGAAAAAATATTTAACGAAGATTAAACATTAGGAACTTTTTC
>Ga0307986_10002962_pt1 | contig 11961 bp, 12 predicted proteins | sample EllFjometageno82_FD_203170 | JGI IMG/M metagenome (GOLD analysis project Ga0307986, IMG submission 203170) | Marine microbial communities from Ellis Fjord, Antarctic Ocean - #82 | ecosystem: Environmental > Aquatic > Marine > Unclassified | place: Southern Ocean | collected 2014-10-09
CACCTTTTCTTAAAAAATCTGGAGTTAAAACCTCAATTGATGTTTGGGGGTTTTTTTTTCTTGTAGCTGTAATTACATCGAAAAAATGATTGGAGCCTCCATCTTCTAAGTCGTCCCTATCAACAGAAGTTATAACAACATGTTTAAGATTAAGTTTATGAACAGCATTTGAAATTTTATAAGCCTCAAATGGATCTAAATTTTCAGGTTTACCTGTTTTTACATCACAGAAGGCGCAAGCTCTTGTGCAGGTATCACCCATGATCATAAAAGTAGCATGACGCTTACTCCAACACTCTGTAATATTAGGACAGTTAGCCTCCTGACAAACTGTTACTAAATTGTTTTGATTAACAATTGTTTTGGTTAAGAAGAATTCTTTGCTGTTAGTTAATTTAGATCTGATCCAATCAGGCTTTTTTTTGATTGGATTAATCGGCTTGTTAACTTTTTCTGGATGTCTTGGTTTAATTGTCATTCTTTTTAATTATATAAAGGGTCTCCCCTTCTTTGCCAAACAAAAACTTTTCTCTGATTAATGTCTCAACATAATCTAAGTCTAATTTATCACTTAATAAAGAATTTTTAAATTCAAGATCTTGAATTTTGCTAGTAAGATCGACTTCTTTATTCTTTAAGTTAATTAAAATTTCTTTTTTTTTAAAATAAGAAAAAGAGCCTCTTTCACCATCTATGAGATTAAAGAAAAAATAAAGTATTAAAAAAGTAGAAATTAATAAAAAATAATTATTTTTTATTTTATTAAACATCAGTTTACTTTATTCATTTTAGCTTTTTTACCAAGCTCTTCTTCTATACGTAGTAATTGGTTATATTTGGCAACTCTCTCTGATCTGGCTAGAGAACCAGTTTTTATTTGATTTGAATTTGTACCAACAGAAAGATCGGCTATAAATGTATCTTCACTGTCTCCGGATCTATGTGAGATGATTGTTTTGTAACCAATAATTTGAGCAAACTTAATAACTTCAAGTGTCTCAGAAACTGTTCCTATTTGATTAAGTTTAATTAATATAGAATTTGATGAATTGTTTAGAAAACCTTTTTTAAGCCTTTCAAGGTTTGTTACATAAAGGTCATCTCCAACTATCTGAATATTTTTAATAGACTTCATCATCTTAGACCATGAGATCCAATCATTTTCGCCAAAAGGATCTTCTATAGATTTAATTTTGTATTTGCTTATAATTTTTTGATATTTTTTAATTGATTGATCAACAGAAATATATTTTTTTGAATGGATTGAGTATTTATTTTTTTTAAACAATTCATTAGCTGCAACGTCTAAACAGATTGAAACATCTTTACCATTATTAAAACCAGATTTTTTAATTGCTGCTACAATTAAATCTAATGCTTTTTCATTACTATTAATCATTGGAGCAAAACCTCCTTCATCACCAACAGATGTTGATAAACCTTTCTTTTCGATTAGATCTCTTAGATTATTAATTACAATAAAACAAATTCTCATTGCTTCTGAAAAATTTTTAGCTTTATCTGGTCTAATCATGAATTCTTGAATTCTTAATCCATTATTTGCATGGGCTCCCCCGTTAACGATATTCATTAATGGATAAGGTAATTTAAAATTATTTTTTACTAAAAATGTTTTATAAAGCGGTATATTATTAATTTTTGCAGAGAGTTTTTTTGAGGCCATTGACACAGCTAAAATAGCATTGGCACCTAGATTTGTTTTTTGTCGTGTCCCATCAAGGTTGATTAAGATTGTATCTATTCTTGTCTGATGATGAATGTTAATTCCTTTAAGTTTCTTTGAAATTTTAGTATTAATGAGTTTGATAGCACCTAAAACACTTTTGCCTAAATATCGTTTATTGTTTTTGTCTCTTTTTTCAAATGCTTCGTATGTTCCAGTTGATGCACCAGATGGACAGATAGCAGATGCGCTTAAATTTTTTGAATAAACTTCCGCTTCAATTGTTGGGTTTCCTCTACTGTCAAAAACTTGACGTGCTTTTATCTTTAAAATTCTACTCATTTATTTTTTAATTAAATTATCAATTTCAAATAACTGAGATAGTAATTTTTCTAATTTATCTAATGGAACCATGTTGGGTCCATCCGATGGGGCATTATCTGGATCTTGATGTGTTTCAATAAAGACACCTGCAACACCAACGGCTACAGCTGCTCTCGCTAAGTATTCTACAAATTCTCTCTGTCCACCACTAGTTTCACCTAACCCACCAGGTTGTTGCACAGAATGAGTAGCATCAAAAATAACAGGGTAGCCATTTTTTGCCATTATCGGTAAGGATCTCATGTCAGAGACAAGTGTATTGTAACCAAAACTAGCACCTCTTTCGGTAACTAAAATATTATTATTTCCAGAGTCAGCAATTTTTTTAGTAACGTTAACCATATCCCAAGGAGCAAGAAATTGCCCTTTTTTAACATTTATAATTTTTCCTGTTTTTGCAGCAGCAATTAATAAATCCGTTTGTCGACATAAAAATGCAGGAATTTGCAATACATCAGCATGAGGGGCAACAATTGAGCATTGCTCTGCGTTATGTATATCTGTTAATATTGGAACATCTAATTCACTTCTAATTTTATCAAAGATAGGTAAAGATTGCTCAAGACCTGCACCTCTTTTTCCTTTTAGGCTAGTTCTATTGGCTTTATCAAAAGAGGTCTTATAGACAAATCCCATATTAAACTTAGAGGTTATTTCTTTAATTTGACCTGCCATATCCATTGCATGTTGTTCTGTCTCAAGCTGACATGGACCAGCAATAATAAAAATTTTATTATTATTTGAAATTTCTATATTTCCACAATTAACTTTTATATTTTTCATTTGTAATTTTTAGCTGCTTTGATAAATGATGAGAATAAAGGATGTGGTGACAAAGGTCTAGATTTAAATTCAGGATGAAACTGAACAGCAACAAACCATGGGTGGTTTTTTAACTCAATTATTTCAGGTAACTTGTTGTCAGGGGATAATCCTGAAAAAATCATACCATTTTCTTCAAATTGCTCTTTATATCTAATATTAACTTCATATCTATGTCTGTGTCTTTCATAAATTGATTTTGATTTATAAATCTTTTTAACTAATGAATTTTCTTTTAATTTAGCTTCATAAAGACCAAGCCTCATAGTTCCTCCAAGATCTTTATCGGTTCCTATAAGTATTTTACCATCTTTATTCCATTCACCAATTAAACCAACAATAGGTATGCCGGTACCTCCGAATTCACTTGATGTAGCTTTTTTCATATTTAACTTATTTCTAGCAAATTCTATAATGGCCATTTGCATTCCAAAACAAATTCCAAAAAAAGGAATTTTTTTTTCTCTAGCATATTTAATTGCTTCAATTTTCCCTTCCGTACCTCTTTTACCAAATCCTCCTGGTACCAAAATCCCTGAAACACCTCTTAATTTTTTTTTTATTTCAGAAATCTTTAAATTTTCAGAATCTATTCTGACTAAGTTGACTTTTAAATTATTATCAATTCCACCATGTGTTAATGCTTCATCTAGCGACTTGTAGGCATCTTTAAGATCAACATATTTACCAATAATCGCAATATTAATTGATTTTTTTGTATGAAGAACAATCTGTGTAATTTTTTTCCATGGGTTCAGATTGACTTTTTTCTTTGATTTAATATTAAAATATTCAAGCACTTGTCTATCTAAATTTTCTCTGTTAAAGCTAATTGGCGCTTCATAAATAGTTTTAACATCAACTGTTTCAATTACATTTTTAATATCAACATTGCAAAATAAAGATATTTTTTTTTTATGCTCTAAAGGAATAGGTCTTTCGGACCTGCAAATTATAATATCTGGTTGAATACCAAGGCTTCTTAATTCTTTTACCGAATGTTGCGTTGGCTTAGTTTTAATTTCATCAGATGCCTTAAGGTATGGGACTAGAGTCAAGTGAATAAATAAAGCATTCTTTTTACCCACATCATTTGAAAATTGTCTAATAGCCTCTACAAAAGGAAGGCTTTCAATGTCTCCAATTATTCCTCCTATTTCACAAATTACAAAGTCTTCTTTTGATGTGTCATTTTTTATAAAATCTTTAATACGATTGGTTATATGGGGAATAACCTGAACTGTTTTTCCAAGATATTCTCCTTTACGTTCCTTTTTCAAAACATCACTATAAATTTTTCCAGTTGTTATATTGTCAGATTTTTTTGCAGATATTCCTGAAAATCTTTCATAATGGCCTAAATCTAAATCTGTTTCAGCCCCATCATTAGTTACAAAAACTTCACCGTGCTGAAAAGGACTCATTGTTCCAGGGTCAACGTTTAAATAAGGATCTAATTTTCTTAAACGGATTTTAAAACCTCTTGATTGAAGTAAGTATGCAAGGGAAGCTGCAGAAAGTCCTTTACCTAAGGATGAAACCACGCCGCCGGTAACAAATATAAATCGCGCCATGGAATTACCTTATAGCGATTAATTAATAAATTGGAAAGAATTAATTATTATTTTCAGGAATTGAAGGGGTATCATCAGATTTTTCATCAATCATATCTAATACTGAAGATGTCGGTGTAAGCTCTCCTCTAGAAATTATTGTCAGTGCTAAGCTGCAAATTATAAACAATGTTGCAACTATAGCTGTGGCTTTACTCATAAAATTACCAGCAGATCTAGAAAGCATAAAGTTGTCTTGTGAAACACCTATCCCGAGTGCCCCACCCTCTGATTTTTGAACTAATATCAAAAGCACAAGGATAGCAGCGAGTACTAAATTGGCTACTAGTAAAATATTTTCCATTGGGATTAACTATATGTTTTTTTGACTATATCAATAAATTTTTTAGCACTTTGGGACGCCCCACCAATCAAAAAACCATCTATATTATTAATTTCTTTTAAGTTTTTAATATTCTGAGGATTAACAGAGCCACCATATAAAATCTTTGGTAGTTTATCTTTAAATTTGCTTTTTATAAACTCAACTGTTGTTAAAAGATCTTTTGATTTTGGAACAATGCCAGTCCCTATGGCCCAGATCGGTTCGTAAGCTATAAAAATATTAGATTTATTTTTTACACTATCTAAGCCAACCTTAATTTGCCTAGACAAAACTGATTGTGTCCTTTTTTTTCTTTTTTCACTTAAAGTTTCACCAATACAAAAAATAACTTTTAATTTTGCCGCTAGCGCACTTTTGATCTTTTGATTGACTAATTTATCAGTTTCACCTTTTTCTCTATTTTCTGAATGCCCAATAATAACATACTGTGCTCCAATATTTTTCAACATACGGGAATTAATAGAACCAGTATATGGACCATAACTTTCATTTTCATGACAATTCTGACCACCAATACCAATCTGGCAGTTTATAAATTTTTTCGAAAAAGAACTTATTAGGGTGTATGGGGGACAGTAAATTAATCTTCCTTTATTAATTTCTTTGGATTTTGAAAATTTGATAACTTTATTTAATCCATTTAAAGAAGATAAATTCCCATACATTTTCCAATTTGCGATAAAATACATATATTTATTTGTCATAATGAAAATTTTAATCTATAGCTTTGTATTTTAGAGATCAATATATTAATGATGCAATGATAAATCCCTTAGAAAATTTTTCCAAAAAAAAGATTGGTGGGCTATTACTAATTCTTGTTATTGTTATAGCATTTGGATTTGGTGGATTCGGTGGAGGCTTTAGTACAGGGAACCAAAATAATATTGCAAAAATTAATAATACGAACATCTCAACTCAAGATTTCATGGATTATTTGAATGAATCTGGACTAAGCCAACAAGTTATAAAAGATAATATTGATAAAAATATTATTGAAGAGCTTTTATCTGCTTTAGTTTCTACGATATTACTTGATCTAGAAATAAAAGACTTAAACATAGTAATGTCAAAAGATGCTCTTGTTGAAAGAATTAGGAAAGATAAAAAATTTCAAGATGAAAATTATGAATTTCAAAGAACCTTGTATGAGAAATTTTTATTAACAAATAATATGAGTGCGCCAATGTACGAAACTAAATTAAAAAATAATACCTTACAAAAAGAATTATTTACCTACATAAGTGGGGGGGCCAAATCACCTGAGTTTTTAGTAACTAAATATTATAAAGAGAGAAATAGAAAATTAGATATTGATTATATAAATTTAAGTACATTCTATAAAAAAAAAGAAACATTCACAGATGTTGAGGTAAGAAAATTTGTAAATGAAAATTCTGATAAACTAAAGCAGGAGTATATTGACTTTTCTTATGTCAATATTAGTCCAAAAAAACTAATTGGTTTAGAGGAATTTAATCAAGCATTTTTTGACAAAATTGACAGTATTGAAAATCAAATTTCAAAAGATATAGATTTTAAAACCATTATTAATGAACTGAATTTATCTCCAACAGAAGTGACTGACTATATAAATCTTGATAATAAAAAAACAATAGAAAACAAAATTTATAACGCCAGAAATGATAAAATTGAAATTCTTGAAGATAATGGGACTTATATCTTTTATAATATAGAAGGCTTAGATACTAAATTACCAAGTCTTAATGATAGTAAATTTAATAAACAAATTAAAAATCTTTTATTTCAAAAGGAAAAGTATGAATTTAATAAACAAATTCTAAATAAAATAAAAAAAAAAGAGTTTAATCAAATTTCTTTTGAAAAACTTGGTAAAGATAAAGTTAAAAAGATTAAACTAGAAACAATTAAGGACAATAAAAAATTTGAAATCAATTCAATCAAAATATTATATTCACTTCCAATAAATTCATTTACTTTAATAACAGACGATCAAGACATCATATACATCGCTAAAATTATAAGCTATGAAGATCAAGAAATATCTCAAAATTCTAGTGAATTTAATACTATTTCTAATGAAGCGAGTGCAGAAAATAGAAATGGACTATTAAAATCTTATGATTATCTGCTAAATAGTAAATACAAGGTAGTTGTTAATGAAAAAACTCTAGATCGTGTAAAAAATTATTTCAAATAATGCTAAATCGAAACTTTAAGGATTTTAAGTTTCAACATAAAAGAAACAAAAATCAAATACTTTATATCTCCAGAAAGACACATGATGATAGTGAAGTTTTGAATTTAATTGATAATTTTCTTGATCAAGAAAATAGTTTTATTTTTGAATCTGTGGAGAAAGGAAAGATAAGAGGTCGATACACAATTTTTGGTAAAAACCCTGATAAAATTTGGGAGTTTAACAATAATAGCTCTTATTTGATTAATAATAAGATTAGAAGAAAAATTAAAGGTGATCCTGAAAAAATAATAGAAAAAATAATAGAGAATTTCAATTTCAAAACGCCCGTTAACCTGCCCCCTATTTGCTCTTTAATATCGGGGTACTTCTCTTATGATTCTATACGGTATATCGAAAAAATTCCTAATAAATGTAAGGATGATTTAAAGCTTCCTGATGTAAGACTCTTAAGACCTAGAACACTAGTTATTCATGATAATTTGAAAAAGAAGATTTTTTATATTGTTAATATCTTTAATGATGAAAAAATTTCAAATTATGAAAAAAAATATTTAGAAATTGAAAGTGAAATAAATAATTTATTAATTCAGGCTTCTGTAAAGAAGAAGAGCTCATCAAAAAATACAAATACTAGTATTAAAGTTAAATCCAATACAACTAAAAATAAATTTTTTAAAATGGTTAATAAAGCAAAAGAATACATTAAAATTGGTGATATTTTTCAAGTAGTACTAAGTCAAAGATTTGAAGCTAAATTAACTAAAAAACCGCTAGAAATTTATAAGAAATTAAGAGTTTCCAACCCCTCTCCTTTTATGTATTTTTTCAATTTTGAAGATTTTCAAATAATTGGAGCCAGTCCTGAAATTCTAGTTAGACTGAGAGATAACAAGATTACTGTGAGACCAATAGCAGGAACTAGACCTAGGGGAAAAAATTCAAAAGAGGATAGTTTTTTTGCAAAAGATTTATTACAAGATAAAAAAGAGCTTTCAGAACATTTAATGTTACTTGATTTGGGAAGAAACGATGCTGGCAAGGTATCAAAAATTGGAACTGTTAAAGTTACAGAGAGCTTTATAATAGAAAAATATTCCCATGTAATGCATATAGTTTCTAATGTAATGGGAGTTTATAATAAAAAATATTCAAGGTTTAAATCATTGCTTGCAGGTTTTCCAGCTGGGACTGTTTCTGGTGCTCCTAAAATTCGAGCCATGGAAATTATTGATGAACTAGAAACAACTAGAAGAAAAGTATATGCAGGTGGTATAGGTTATTTCTCAGCTAATGGTGAGTTTGATACCTGCATAGCCTTAAGAACAGCTGTTGCAAAAAATAAAAAATTTTATGTACAAGCAGGCGCGGGTATTGTTGCTGATAGTAATCCAATTAAGGAATATGAAGAAACCGTTAATAAAGCGAAAGCATTACTGAGTGCTCTTAAATAATGAAAATTATACTAATTGATAATTATGATAGCTTTACATTCAATTTATATCACTACCTATCATCTCTAAAAGTTAGAGTTGACGTTGTAAGAAATGATAAAATTTCTGATAAACAAATAATTAAAGAAAAATATGATAGAATTGTCATATCACCAGGTCCTGGGAACCCAAATCAATCAGGAAATTGTATTAAAATAGTTGAAGCTCTTTATAAAAAAATTCCAATACTTGGTGTATGTCTTGGTCATCAAGTTATCGGACAAGTATTTGGCTCGAAAATTATTCAAGCTAAAAAATTAATGCACGGAAAAACTAGTATAATTGAGTCAAATAAAACTGGAATATTAAAAAACCTCCCTGCTAGATTTATGGCCACAAGATATCACAGCTTAATTATTGATAAAAAAACATTATCTAAAGAACTAGAAATTACAGCTCAAACTAAAGATGGACTTATAATGGGAATAAAACATGAAAAATATAATGTTCACGGTGTTCAATTTCACCCTGAAAGTGTAAAAACTATCATCGGTATTAAAATATTAAAAAATTTTATTAATTACAAAAACTAATGAAGAGATTTCTAAAAAAATTAAAAAATAAACAAGATTTATCATTTAATGAAAGCAAAATTGCTTTTGAAATACTAATGCTAGGTAAAGCTTCTGATGATGAGATATTTGATTTTTTAACTCTACTTTCAGCAAAAGGTGAAGTTTCTGATGAGATAGCTGGTGGTGTTTACGTTTTAAGAGATAAGTCTAAAAGGGTTAACGTTAAAGACTGTGTTGATACATGTGGGACTGGTGGTGATGGAATGAATACACTCAACATATCAACAGCTTCAGCTCTATTATTAGCTAGTATGGGGGTTAAGGTAGCAAAACATGGAAATAAAGCAGTTTCATCTAAATGTGGATCTGGAGATGTTTTGGAAGCATTGAATATCAAGATTGATTTAGAACCAAAAGATATAGAAGAACAAATCAACAAAAATAACTTTGGGTTCATGTTTGCACCAAATTATCATAGTACAATGAGGTTTGTTGGGCCAACAAGGAAAAAAATAGGTGAAAGAACAATATTCAATATGATAGGTCCTTTAAGTAGCCCTGCCCTTGTCGAACGACAAGTAGTAGGTGTTTATGATAAAAGATTACTTAAAATTTTTGCAGAAGCCTTGAAAAACTTAAATATAAAATTTGCATGGATTGTGAATAGTGAAGATGGTTTAGATGAAATATCACCATATGCAAAAACAAATATTGTTCAATTAAAGGATGGTAAAATTTCAGAAATTACTATTGATCCTAAGGAATTAAACATAGGTGCAAACAAATTTGAACATTTGTTAGGAGATGATGCTAAATTTAATGCAAATAAAATAATTGATATATTTAAAGGTGAGGATAGTGATTTTTCCAAAGCAGTTTGTTTAAATACTGCTGCAGGACTAATTGTTGCAGACAAATATTCTTCATTTGATAATGCCTATGAGGATGCTAGAAAACATATCTTGTCAGGAAAAACATATGAAAATTTAAAAAGATTACAAAATGTCTGAAAACACTTTAGATAAGATAATAAAAAAAAAAATTGAAAAAATTGATTTATTAAAAAAATCTACTTCATTAAAACTTTTAATTGAAAAAATTGATGAAAATAAATCATTTATTAATTTTAAGGCAAAAATTCAAAACAATATCAAAAATGAAAAGATTTCAATAATTGCTGAAATAAAAAAAGCTAGTCCTTCTGCTGGTATTATTATAAAGGAATACAACCCTATAGAGATTGCAGAAATTTATTACAAAAATAAAACAACATGTTTATCCATATTAACTGAGGAAGATTTCTTTCTAGGAAATCTAATACATGTGAGTAAGGTTAAAGAAAAAATAAATCTTCCTATTCTCTGCAAAGATTTTTTTATAGATAAATTTCAAGTACCCCTTGCAAAGAGTTATGGAGCAGATGCTATATTAATTATACTAGCTGGTGTTTCTGATGATCTTGCTTTTGAGTTATACGAAGAGGCTTTAAAATTTGATATGACAATAATAGTTGAAGTGCATACTATTGAAGAAGCAAAAAGAGCTCTTAATTTTAGAGAGGCTTTAATTGGTATTAATAATAGAAATCTTAAAACTTTAAAGACAGATATAAATACAACTTATGATATTCATAATGTTTTGGTTAATCATTCTGGACCATTAATTTCTGAAAGTGGAATTAAAACAAAAGAAGAGCTTTTGGAAATATCTAAAAATACATATATTAAAACTTTTTTAATCGGTGAATCACTTTTGAAAAACTTGGATAATAATTCAATTTTTTCAGTTCTTTAGTCTAATAAACCCTAATTTTAAACACTTTTTAGCTATTGTTAAAATAGAAGAACACTTGTAGAACAGGTTTTGTACTTTATTTGTTCTTATGTTAACTAAAAAACAAAAAAACCTGCTTTTATTTATCAACAAGAAGTTGAGAGCTTCTGGCGTGTCTCCTTCTTACGAGGAAATGAAAGATTCACTAAATTTAAAGTCTAAATCAGGAATTCATAGATTAATAAGTGCTTTAGAAGAAAGAGGGTTTATTAGAAGACTTCCTCATAAAGCAAGAGCTTTAGAGGTGATAAAACTTCCAGAAACAGCTTCTGCTAACGATATTTATAATAGTTTTTCACCAAGTGTTATTAAAGGTGGATTAGATATAGAAAGTAATAATTTGAATGAAATGGATATACCTGTTTTAGGCAGTATTGCTGCAGGAACTCCTGTAGAAGCAATACAGAATGAAGTCTCTAGAATACCCCTTCCAAGTAACCTTGAAAAAAATGGTCAGTATTTTGGACTTAAGGTTCAGGGTGATTCAATGATTGAAGCTGGTATCAATGAAGGTGATACAGTTATTATTAGAAGATCTGATACTGCCGACAATGGTAAAATTGTTGTGGCTTTAATAGATGAACATGAAGCCATGTTAAAAAGAATTAGAAGAAAAGGCAAAACAGTTGCCCTTGAAAGTGCTAACAGAAACTATGAAACTAAAATATTTGGCCCCGATAGAGTTAAAGTTCAAGGTGTACTAGTATCTTTATATAGAAACTTTTAAGAAAATAGTCTAAAAATCATCCATGTCCAATGTTGCAACAAGATTTGCTCCCTCACCTACTGGAGCCCTTCATATTGGTGGTGTAAGAACTGCTCTATTTTGCTGGTTATATTCAAAAAATAAAAAGGGAACTTTTCATCTAAGAATTGAAGATACAGACAAAGAAAGGTCTAAAGATGAGCATAAAGATCAAATTATAAAATCTTTAAAATGGATTGGTATAGAGCATGATGGAGAGTTATACATTCAATCAACTAAAATTAATGATCATATCGGTGTTGCAAATGATCTACTTAAAAATGGTCATGCTTATAAATGTTACTGCTCTACTGAAGAAATTGAAGATCAAAAGAAAAGAGCTA
>Ga0307986_10002963_pt1 | contig 11959 bp, 13 predicted proteins | sample EllFjometageno82_FD_203170 | JGI IMG/M metagenome (GOLD analysis project Ga0307986, IMG submission 203170) | Marine microbial communities from Ellis Fjord, Antarctic Ocean - #82 | ecosystem: Environmental > Aquatic > Marine > Unclassified | place: Southern Ocean | collected 2014-10-09
GTAAATTAAGAATACCACGTGATGTTGAGATAGCTGGACTAGACTATGAAATAATGGAGGACGATAGAGATGCTGAAAAAGCAGTCGCCTCTTCAACTAGGTAAAGGAGAAAATATATGGCTACAGTTACAAACTGGATAGATCATTTAAGTACTAAGGAAGTTGTCGGAGCAGTTTATCCGGGAGCAGGATCTAGTGAAACTTTACTGGTTGTTATTGGTGTAGTTTTCTGGATTGGTTGGCATGTCATTACTAATAAATCTGAAAGTGAAAAACTTGCCAGATTAGCTAGGAAAAGACATAGCGCAAATGATCATAAAAGCAATATTACCGACTGGTAATATAAATTAAAATTTGGGCGCTACTTTATTGTGGCGCCTTTTTTTATAGAAAATTTTAATATGACAGAAAATAATAACGAAGATCAAAGACCAAGCAAAATGATAGGTGTACTTTTTCCAAAAGCAAAGTATGGGGTTATTGTAGCTATAATAATAATAATAAGTGTTAATTTAATTTATTATAAAGAAACAATTTTTTCATTTTTTAAATAATAGTGAAAAATTTATCTAAAATTGCTAAAGCTAAAAAAATTAAATATTTTCTAATTAGCTTTGTAGATTTATTTGGTGTCCTAAGGTCAAAATTAGTTCCAACAGAAGCAATTGATGAAATGCAAAAAAATGGAGCTGGGTTTGCTGGGTTTGCAACTTGGTTAGATATGTCACCAGCTGATACTGATATGTTTGCTATACCAGACCCAGACAGTTTAATTCAACTACCCTGGAATAAAGAAGTGGGTTGGTTGGCATCTGATTTATGGATGAGTGGTAAGCCTGTAAAAGCTTCACCACGAGTTATGCTTAAAGAACAAATGAACAAATTGAATAAAAAAAATTTAGAAATGAAATCAGGAGTGGAATGTGAATATTTTTTGATTTCTCAAGATGGTTCAAGCATTGCTGACCCAAGAGACACGCAATCCAAACCTTGTTATGACCAATCAGCATTGATGCGTAGATATGATTTAATCAAAGAGATTTGTGACAGCATGATTCAAATGGGATGGCGTCCATATCAAAATGACCACGAAGATGCTAATGGACAATTTGAAATGAATTGGGATTATGATAATTGTTTAATTACAGCCGATAGACATGTCTTCTTTAAATATATGGTAAAATCTTTAGCAGAGAAACATGGTCTAAGAGCAACATTTATGCCAAAACCTTTTAGTAATTTAACTGGCAATGGTTGTCATGCTCATATTTCTCTATGGAGTAATAAGATAAATAAATTTTTAGATGACGGTGATAAACTAGGTATAAGTAAAATTGCTTATAATTTCTTAGGGGGTGTAATGCATTTGGCACAACCACTTTCAGCATTTTTTAACCCTACTGTTAATAGTTATAGAAGAATAAATGCACCTCCTACAAAATCTGGCTCCTCTTGGTCACCAAGTAGCATTTCTTATACTGGAAACAACAGAACTCACATGATTAGAGTTCCAGATGCTGGTAGATTTGAATTGAGATTAATGGATGGTTCTTCAAATCCATATTTGCTACAAGCAGGTGTTATCGCGGCTGGTCTTCACGGTTTAAACCATAAAGTTAATCCTGGAGAGCCCTTGTCCTGCAATATGTATACAGACTACAAAAACTACCCAAACTTGAAGAGACTACCAAATGAAATACAAGATGCACTAGATTTTCTTCAAAATAGCAAAGAACTTAAAGAAGCTTTTGGACAAGATACAATTAATAGCTACATAAAATTAAAAAGAATAGAAATTGAAAACTTTAATCAGAAAGAAAATTTTGACAAAGAAAGTTCTGTAACAGAGTGGGAAAAAAATAACTCGCTAGATTGTTAACTTATATTAATTTAAATCTTTAATAGTATGCATTTATCTTGATTGAAGAATTCATAATCCTAGCCCAAATTATATTTATAGACATTATTTTAGCGGCAGATAATGCTATCATAATAGGGCTAATAGCAGCTAACTTTGTACCAAAAAATAGAAAACAAATAATCCTATGGGGCGTGGCTGGTGCTTTAGTATTTAAAATTGTTTTTGCTCTTTTTGCTACTTACCTGTTTGAATTTTACTACATAAAAATATTGGGTGGATTTCTTTTAATTTGGATTGTCAATGACTTGAGAAAAGATTTAGTTGAAATGAAAAATAAGATTAAGTCTCCCATAAAGAAATCAACAGAACCATCTTATGTGAAGAGTGTTTATAAAGTGTTATTTGCAGATATTACAATAAGTTTTGATAATGTAATTGGAGTTGTTGGAGCTGCAAAGGGTTATTTTGGTTATATGATATTTGGACTTGTTTTATCAGTTGTATTGACTGGTGCTTTAGCCACGTACTTAGCAAATTATATTCAAAAACATTTATGGATAGCTTATGTAGGTTTAGGATTTATTTTGATAGTAGCTCTACAGTTGATAATTGGTGGGTTAAATGATTATGGTGTTCTTTCTATTAATGAAACTTTTAAACAATACTTTTAACTCAATAAGAGTGTTTTTTACTAGGGAATTTAACTTTAGTTACATCTTGTTTAAACTTAAGCACAGCATCATTTATTTTTTTTCCAATATTTGAATATTTTTTTACAAATCTTGCACTAATTTTGTTTAGTCCTATAAGATCATCCGTAACTAAAACTTGTCCATCGCAATGCGATGATGCACCTATTCCAATTGTTGGTATACTAACCGTCTTTGTGATTTTTTTTGCTAAAGAACTTTCAATACATTCTAAAACGATTGAAAAAACACCCGCTTCTTCTAAAAGTTTTGAATCTCTTAAAATATTATTTCTTTCTGTTGTGTTTTTTCCCTTAAATTTGAAGTTTGTCGCAGATTGCGGTAGAATTCCAAGATGACCCATCACTGGAATTTTATTCTTAATTAACGTTTTTACTATCTGGTAGACTTTTTTCCCACCTTCAATTTTAACAGCATCACATTTTGTTCTAGAAATTATTTTTTTTGCATTTTTTAATGCTTCTTTGGTATTTCGATAGGTATTATATGGCATGTCTACTACCATTAAACTTTTTATAACACCCATTCTTACACTTTTAGAATGTTCAATCATCATCTCTAATGTTACTTTTTTTGTGGATGAAAAATTATAAAGTACAGAACCTAGAGAGTCACCTACTAGAATAAGGTCACAATGTTTATCAATAATAGAGGCTATATTTTTAGAATAAGCAGTAAGACTAATAATTTTTGATTTATTTTTTTTTTTTACAAAGTTGATTATCTTATTATTCATTTTATGCTCTTCTTGTTTCTATAAATCTCAATTCATTACAATAAAATTTTATTGATTCATCTGTATTTGAGATTTTAGCCATTATATAAAAATATTTCATAATTTCTTATATTCTATATTGAATTACTACTCTAATTCAATAGTACTAGGAGGCTTTGAGGTAACATCATAGACTACTCTGTTAATACCACTAATATTATTAATAATTTGATTGGAAATTGATTGCATAAAACCTTTTGGAAAGTCAAAGAAGTCAGCAGTCATTCCATCTTCAGAAGTAATAGCTCTTAACAAGCAAATATGTTCGTACGTACGATTGTCGCCCATAACGCCAACAGTTTTTACTGGTAACAACGCAGCATAAGCTTGCCATATTTTTTGGTATAGTCCACGATCACGCAAAGCTTTTATAAAGTAAAAATCTGCTTCTTTTAAAATTTTTATTTTTTCATTAGTTATTATACCTGGCATTCTTATTGCCAACCCAGGACCTGGGAATGGGTGTCTAGATATTATATCTTTTGATAATTTGAGTTCTAATCCTAATTTTCTAACCTCATCTTTAAACAAAAATTTAAGAGGTTCAACTAACTTTAACTTCATTCTTTTAGGCAGTCCTCCAACATTATGGTGAGATTTTATTTTTGATGTTTGACTGCCAGTGACTGATTTGCTTTCAATTAGATCAGGATAGAGGGTTCCTTGTGCTAAAAATTTAACATTTTTAATTTTTTTTGCACATCTTTCAAATATTTTAATGAATAAATTTCCAATAATTTTCCTTTTTTTTTCGGGATCTGAGACGTTAGTTAGTTTTTTAATAAATTCTTTTTCAGCATTGACATATAATAAATTCATCCTTAATTTATTCTTAAATGTATTTACTACTTGTATTTCCTCATTTTTTCTCAAAAGTCCATTATTAACAAATATGCATGTTAAGTTTTTTCCAATAGCTTTGCTCAAAAGCTTTGCAACCACACTACTATCAACTCCACCTGATAGACCACAAATTACTTTGTTGTTACCTACTTGATCTTTGATTTCTTTTATTAATTTTAATTTTTGATCTTTAGAAGACCAATTTTTTTTAATCTTACATATAAGAAAAAGGAAATTGCTTAATAAAATTTTTCCTCTTGTGGTATGTGTAACTTCTGGGTGGAACTGAACGCCATAAAAACTATCTTTAGAATTTTCGATTATAGTTAATTTAGAGTTTTTTGTTGATGCAACTATTTTGAAGTTTTTAGGCATCTTTGATACTTGGTCAGCATGGCTCATCCACACATTGGCTATATTTTTTTTGTTGAAAAAATTTTTAATTAAAATGCTATTTGATACTTTAATAATAGTTGCCAGGCCAAACTCTCTATGTTTTGATTTTTTAACTTTGCCACCTAGTTCTTTTGATAATATTTGATGTCCAAAACATATACCTAGAATAGGTACACCTAATTTTAAAATTCTTTTATCAAACTTAAATTTGTCATTTTCATAAACATTAAGAGGACCACCCGATAGAATTATTCCACCTATATTTTCTTTAACAATTTTACTGCTATTAATTTTTTTATGACTAACAATCTCTGAAAATACACCAAACTCTCTGATTCTTCTGGCTATTAGTTGAGTAAATTGTGATCCAAAATCTATTATAAGAATTTTTCTTAGATTGTTGCTAAGACTCATTTTTTGGTTCCAAATTTTCTAAGGATTCTAAAATCAAATTTTTTCTATTACACAATTTATTACAAATTTTAGAGAAATTTTCAGCTAATTCTCTAACTTTTGAATAATTAGATTTTTTAAGTTCTATTTCCATTAAGAGGTAATTCGCTTCTTCATTTTTTGGATCTAATAAAAGTACAGTATTAATATTTTTTTGCTCTTCTATCTTATTGTCTTCAAATTTATAAATTTTAGCTAAATATAAATATGAATCTTTATCTTTAGGATAAAAAACAATGCTTCTTTGAAATAAAAATTTAGATTCTTCATATTTTTTTTCATTAAATTTTTTTTTTCCATCTTCAAAAAAAGAATTTTCTGCTAAGGCTAAATTTATAAATATAGAGAGAATTGCTACTAATTTAATTATTTTTATCATTAATACTCATTTTCTTTTGTTACTTCATCTACATTATGTACCATGCTCTCATAAAAGCCAGCTTTAGTTATTTTTACAAAATTAGGTTTCTTTTTGAGATTAGTCACTTTTTTTGCACCAAGATATCCCATAGATGATTTTAGCCCACCTATTAATTTATAAATTATACTTTTAACCTCACCCTTATATTTTACAAAACCTTCCACGCCTTCTGGTACATATTTAGATACATCCTTTTGTTTTTTTTGGAAATATCTATCAGCTGAACCTTTATTCATAGCCCCAACAGAACCCATGCCTCTAAAGCTTTTAAATAATTCTCCATTTTTTTTTATTAATTTACCTGGTGTCTCTGCACTACCAGCAAATAATGATCCTATCATCACTGCATCAGCGCCTGCACATAATGCTTTGGCAATATCACCTGAATATTTAATTCCACCATCTGAAATGATTTTTGTTTTATTGTTTTTTACACCCTTTTTTACTTCTATTATTGCACTTAATTGAGGTACTCCAATGCCAGCTATTAATCTTGTAGTACAAATTGACCCAGGCCCGATCCCAACTTTAACAATATCCACACCTAATTTTATTAAAAATTTTGCAGCTTCAGCGGTTGCTATATTTCCAGCACATAAGGTTGTTTTATTTGTTTTTGTTTTTTTTATTACTTTTATAATTTCTGCTACTTTTTTACTGTGTCCATGTGCTGTATCCACTACAATTAGATCTACTTTTTCTTTTAAAATTTCTTTTGCTCTTTTTAACTCTAAGGGCCCCGCACCTACTGCTGCCCCAACTAATAATTTTAATTTTTTTACTTTTTTAATTTCTTGAATTTGTTTTTTTATATTTAGGTTTCTATGTATAATTCCTATACCTCCTGCTTTTGCTATTGCTATAGCCATTTTACTCTCTGTCACGGTATCCATAGCGGAGGATAATAATGGAATTTTTAGTGTTAGACTGGCTGATAGTTTTGTGGAAGTGTCCACCTCTGAAGGTAAGACTTCCGAATATTTTGGTGCCATTGTAACATCGTCAAAGGTAAGGGCTTCTTTTATAGGATCCATAATGATTTATATATGATTCCTTTTAAAATAAAAGTCTCTATCTTAATATTTTACAAATAATAAAACTTTCCTTAGATTCTTTTCTACTGGCTTTAGGCTTAAATACCTTAACTTCTTTAAATATTTTTTTTCCTAATGCAACTATCTCATTAAATGAGGAGCCTAAGAAAATTTTAGAGACAAAACGTCCCTCTTTTACTAGGATCCCCTTAGAAAAGTTCATTGCTTCCATGGCCAATTCACCTGTATAAATTGCATCAATATCTTTTATACCTGTTGTGTTTACAGCCATATCAGACACAACTACATCAACTTTTGATTTAAAAAATCCTTTAATTTTTTTTTGAGAATCTTCCTCTGTAAAATCACCCTTTATTTGAATTGTGTTTTCGATTTCTTCTATATCTTTTATGTCTATCGAAACTAGTCTTCCACTCTTTACTGTTCTTGCAATATATTGTGACCAGCTACCAGGTGAAGCTCCCAAATCAACTACAGATATTCCATTTTTTAATATCTTAAATTTTTCATCGATTTCTATTAATTTATACGCTGACCTAGCTCTATAACCATCTACTTGAGATTGTCTGACGTAGATATCTCGTTTTTGCTTATTAATCCAATTTTTGGATATTCTATTTTTTTTCAATTATAAGCCAAATCTTAAACTTTTAGATAATAAATTTTTCTGTATAGAGTGAATCTTAATTTTAACACTCTTATCTAGTCTCATATCCTTATCACCATCCCAAATACCTGCTGCTAAATGCATGATTCCTATTTTATAGTTCGGTAAGTACGGCTCAACAAATGTATTTTTTATTTCATCGAATTTAGGTAATAAATTACTAGCTATCCAATTACAGTTTAACGGTAAAAATTCAGTTTCTAATTCATCTATATACACAGACATATTAATAGCTAGACCCTCCGAACCAAAAATATTTCCAGACTTTAATGTTTGTACTAGATTATTTTGCCATGAGGTCCAACCTGATGAATTTTTTTCTAATGAGAAAACACCTATGTTTATGTGTGGAGCAAAGGCTAATTTTCTCGCTTTAGACAATCCTATTTTAGATTTAACTGCATGCTTAAAGTTTTGAGATTTAATTATTGCAATCTTTCCGAATAACCAATTAACTTTAGACATTATTTTATAACCAGGCCCCAAAGTTTGTGTAATTCCTAATTTACCACCTTCACAAGCTTTAAAATATAATTCAATACATTCCCAATCATTGACCCAAGCATCACAATCTATCCATAAATATTTTTCATAATTGGGAAAATATTTTGGTAAAAAAGCTCTAGATACTTGACTTTTTAACCACTCTTTTCCTTTAACTTTAATTGCAGGAACTTCAATATCCCATTCCGCAGATTTAATTTCATCAACCTTTTTAGACAATATTAGTTTTTGTTCACCAGTTAATCCAGCATCTAAAATACAAATTGCTGTGTCTTTGCTTTTTTCAAAACTTTTAATCGAATCAACTAATTCATTGAGTAATTCAAAATAATTTGAGTCCGCTAATGAAACAATTACATTTTTTTTCATTTACAAAATATCTTCTAAATCATCATCTTCATCTATATCAGTAATAATGTTTTTTTCTTTTTTTATTCTTTTATAGTGAAAATAGCTTATTGGAATTAAACATAAATATAAAAATATACTAATTGCTAATATCTTAAATGTGTAGACTAATAATGCTCCAAAAAATAAAACTATGCCAAATAATAAAAATTTTGTCATGGCTCTTGGTATAACTATTTTTTTAAATGAATATGTTGGAATTGTACTTATCAATAATACTGAAAGCATAATAAAAAAAATTGGTACTATTAGATCATAATTAATTTTAAAAAAGAATTCACCTAATCCACTAAAACTTATTATTAAAGGCATTAAAACTAAAATCCCCCCTGCTGGTGCTGGTACACCTTCAAAAAAATTATCTTTCCAGGATGATTCTTCTTCGGAATTAACATTAAATCTTGCTAGTCTTAAGGCAACACAAACTACGTACATTAAACAAACAAACCAACCTAATTTGTCTAGGTATTGTAAATTCCAAAAGTACATTATAAACGCAGGTGCTACACCAAAGCTGATTACATCTCCTAATGAGTCAAGTTCCTTCCCCATTTTAGAAGTTCCTTTAATTAATCTTGCTATTCTACCATCTAATGCATCCATCAAACCTGCAAACAGTATTGCAACTATGGCAAGAGCAAATTTACCATCTAAAGCAAATTTAATTGAAGTTAAACCTATACAAACCCCAATCAATGTTATCGCGTTGGGAAGGATCATTCTTGCTTTTTTATCAGAAACTATTTTGAAATTATTTTTAGGCTGTTCCATAAACTATCTTTTAGCTAATAGTGTTTCACCAGCAATTGTTTTTTGTCCTACTTTTACCAATGTTTTATAATTTTCAAAATATACATCAGCTCTACTTCCAAATCTGATCATTCCAATTCTTTCACCTTGTTGAAGTTGCTGATCTTTAGATGACTCACACACAATTCTTCTAGCTATCAAACCTGCTATTTGAACAACAATAACATCCTCATCCTGATTATTTTTTATTTTATAATAATTTCTTTCATTATCTTCACTTGCCTTATCAAGTGATGCATTTAAAAATTTTCCTGGTTTGTAAAGTATTTCTGAAATTTTACCTTCACAAGGTGTTCTATTAACGTGACAATCAAAAACATTCATAAAGATGCTAATTTTTGTAAATCTCTTATCCTCCAAACCAAGCTCCTTTGGCCCATCTACTTCATGTACCATTAAAACCTCCCCATCTGCTGGGCTAGTTAAATAATCATTATCATTTATTGAAATTCGTTCTGGGTCTCTAAAAAAATAATAAACCCATAGTGAAAAAATTAAACCAACTAAGCCTAGAAAGGTACTTACAAAGTATAAAAATATTGTTATAAAAATAGCTATTGCTATGAATTTGTATCCTTCAGTATGAATTTTTGGAAAAATCTTCTCTAACATAAGCTTCTATTTGATAATTTTTTATTAATATGTATATAAAGCACTAAATTACAATTACTAATATATATTATTCAAATATGGCTAAAATTAACGTTAAAAACCCTGTTGTAGAACTTGATGGCGATGAGATGACGAGAATAATATGGGAGTTTATCAAAAGTAAGCTTATTCTTCCATATTTAGATTTGGGCATAGAATATTTTGATTTAGGCATGAAAAGCCGAGATAATACTAACGATCAAATAACAATTGATTCAGCGACAGCAATTAAAAAATTTGGTGTTGGAATTAAATGTGCAACAATTACCCCTGATGAAGCAAGAGTTGAAGAATTTGATTTAAAAAAAATGTGGAGATCTCCTAACGGAACTATAAGAAATATTATAGGAGGAACAGTATTTAGAGAACCAATAGTTTGTAAAAATATACCAAAATTAGTTCCTTCATGGACTGATCCTGTAATCATTGGAAGACATGCGTTTGGTGATCAGTATAGAGCAACAGACTTTAAAGTTCCTGGCAAAGGTAAAATGGAAGTTAAGTGGACTGCAGAAGATGGTAGTCAAGAAATAAAATATGAAGTTTTTAACTTTCCTGGACCTGGAATAGCTTTATCGATGTACAATTTAGACAAATCAATTGAAGACTTTGCCAGATCTTGTTTTGGATATGGTATAATTAAAAAGTGGCCAGTTTATTTATCTACAAAAAATACAATATTAAAACAATACGATGGACGTTTTAAAGATATTTTTCAAAATATATTCGATAAAGAATTTAAAACACAATTTGAAAAATTAAAAATTACTTACGAACACAGATTAATTGATGACATGGTAGCCTGTGCAATGAAATGGAGTGGTAAATATATCTGGGCTTGTAAAAATTATGATGGTGATGTTCAGTCAGATACAATGGCACAAGGATATGGTTCTTTAGGATTAATGACTAGCGTACTATTAACACCAGATGGAAAAGTGATGGAGTCTGAGGCAGCACATGGTACAGTCACAAGACATTATAGAATGCACCAGCAAGGTAAAGAAACCTCTACAAATCCAATTGCCTCAATATTTGCCTGGACTAGAGGTCTTGCTCATAGAGGAAAATTAGACGGGAATGAGAAATTAATTAATTTTTCAAAAAACTTAGAAGATGTTTGTATTAATTGTGTTGAAAGTGGATCAATGACTAAAGATTTAGCAATTTTAATTGGCCCTACAAGTAAATATTTAACTACTAATGGTTTTTTAGATGAATTAGATGGTCAACTCAAAAAAAAACTTAATTAATTAATTTTTTGATACTTTCAAAAGATTCTTGAATTTTATTAGGTAATGTTCCACCAGCTTGTGCAAAGTCAGCTCTTCCACCTCCACCCTTCCCACCAATAATCTCAGAGCCAGCCCTAACAATCTTTACAGCATCAAATTTGCTTACTAGTGTTTTGGTAACACCCACAGCTAATCCAACCTTATTATCATTGATTGCATAAATTATTACTAATCCTTCACCAATTTTTTTTTTTCCTTCATCAATCAACTTACGTAAATCTTTAAATGGTAAATCTGAGATATTTTGAAACCTAACCTGTATCCCATTAATAACTTGATCATTAATTATATTTTTTTTTTTATCTTTTAAGATTGAGCCAACAGAAAGTTGACCAAATTGTTTTTTAAGATCTTTTATTAGTGTTGCCTGATTATCATTTTGAAGATTGGGTTTACCACCTAACTGAATAATTTTTGATGTTAATTCTTTTAAGATTGTTTCATTTTTTTGATTTGACAATTTAGATTGATTTTCTTTTTTTTTTAAAAAATTCTCTAATTGTGTTTCTCTTAATGCCTCAATTCTTCTGACACCTGCTGCTATAGATGATTGGCTTATTATCTTAAATTTTCCAATATCTACAGTATTTAATACATGTGTTCCTCCACATAATTCAGTTGAAAAAAATTGACCATCTTCATTTCCAATAGACAAAACTCTAACTTCATCTCCATATTTTTCTCCAAATAAGGCTAAAGCACCATTATCGATTGCTTCTTTGGGAGTCATTATTCTTGTTTTAACTTCAGATTTTTTTTCAATAATTGCATTAACATTCAATTCAATTTTTTTTATGTCTTTTTCTGAAATAGGCTTCATGTGACTAAAATCAAATCTTAGACGATCTGATTCTACTAATGATCCTTTTTGAGTTACATGTTTTCCCAAAACTCTTCTTAACGACTCATGTAATAAATGAGTTGCTGAATGATAAGCTCTAATATTATTTCTTCTTTTAATATTAATTTTTAATCCCACACTATTATTTATTTTAATTGAACCTTTTTTTACTTTTCCATAATGAACAAATAAATCTCCTAGTTTTTTTTGGACATCCGAGACTTCAAATTTAAAACTTTCATTAGAAATTGTTCCTGTATCAGCCACCT
>Ga0307986_10002964_pt1 | contig 11958 bp, 9 predicted proteins | sample EllFjometageno82_FD_203170 | JGI IMG/M metagenome (GOLD analysis project Ga0307986, IMG submission 203170) | Marine microbial communities from Ellis Fjord, Antarctic Ocean - #82 | ecosystem: Environmental > Aquatic > Marine > Unclassified | place: Southern Ocean | collected 2014-10-09
ACGATATTGACGAGGTAGCCAACCTGGCAGCAATTGTGTCAGGCGATGCCGTGCCGACGGTCGTCATTGGTCGCGGTTCAAATCTACTTGTCGCCGAGCAAGGGTTTGAGGGATTGGCCATAGTGCTTGGCCCCGCGTTTGCTTATGGGCGTGTAGTCGATACGACGGTCTCGGCTGGTGCAGCTGAGACGTTACCCAAGTTGGCTCGAACTACTGTCGGGCATGGGTTGACTGGCTTTGAATGGGCGGTCGGAGTTCCGGGTTCGGTTGGCGGTGCGGTCCGTATGAATGCTGGTGGCCACGGTGCCGACATGGCCGGTTCGCTTCGCAGCGTGGTCCTCGCCGATCTTGTGACTGGCGAGGTAACCGAGGTCAGTGCCGATGATCTGGAGCTTTCCTACCGATTCAGTAACATTGCTCCTCATCAAGTTGTGCTTGAGGCCACGTTCGACTTGGTAGCTGGTGACCCACAAAAATCGCAGGCGCAACTGTCGGAGATTGTTCGCTGGCGTCTGGCCAATCAGCCGGGCGGTCAGAACGCAGGGTCGGTATTCACGAACCCGGCGGGCGATTCGGCCGGGCGATTAATCGATGCTGCCGGATGCAAAAGCTTTCGGGTGGGATCAGCTCATGTGTCGGAGAAGCACGCTAACTTTATTCAGGCCGATGCTGACGGATCGTCCGATGACATTTTGTTGCTAATGAACAAAATTCGGTCGCGGGTGCGTGACCACAGTGGTGTTCTGCTGCATGTTGAAACTCGCTTGGTCGGCTTTTCCGAAGACGCCACCCAAGCACTTTACGAAAACTCTATGGGGGAAGTATGACGACAACCATCTCGATGGATCCGCGCATTCGGGCGCGTCGCGAAGAGGTAGAGGCAGAGGCGAGTCGAATACGGGTGCATCGTCTGGTCTGGGTTGCGCTTGGTCTGGTGGTGCTCGTTGGTGCCGGCGCACTATCGGTTAGGTCGACGCTGTTCGATGTTGATGAGGTGCAGGTGCTTGGCGTAAGCCAAACCAACCCCGAAACCATTCGCGCGGTCAGTGGTATTTCAGCCGGAGACACACTTTTGGAAGTTGATATGGCAACAGCTGCTACGGCGATTACGCAGCTTCCCTGGGTCGATGAGGTGAGTACCGAGCGTTCGCTTGGTGGAGCTATTTCCTTTACGGTGACCGAGCGAGAGCCAGTGGCTCAGGCCCAGATCGATGGCCTGGCGGGATACGCCATCGTTGACGCTGATGGTCGCGTGTTAACCATACAAAGTGAACCTCGCCCCGAACTCATCACGATCTCGTCGGCCCAAGGATCAACGTCACCGGGTGGCTGGTTGGCCTCAGGTTCGCTGGAGGCTGTTGCGGTGGCCGATGCCCTGCGGTTACCTCTGGGTGAAAAGATCGCCTCGATTGTCATCAACAAATCGGGAACACTCAACCTTTACTTGAACCGCGAGGTGGTCGGAGAAGCGGCGGCTGGCGGCGTGATATTGATCGGCTCCATTGATGACGTTGATGCCAAGGTTCTGGCGATTGAGACCATTTTGGCTCAGGTTGACCTAAGTTGTTTGGCCGTGCTTGATGTCCAGGTTCCGACTGTTCCCGTGATCACTCGTTCCTGTTAGTGCAGGTAGAGGCCGTGAACCGCGAGTCTTAGCAATAGGTTTATTGTTTGCTTGAGAACGCCCGGCCAGGAATCATTTGTTAAAGGTTGACTCTGGGCAGCAATGTCTTCTACAGTGAACGGTTGATGTCGCATTGAGGAGCCTTAACCGGCTTCGACACCTGCTCGCAGGAGTCAATCACTGCACAGTACAAGTAAAGCATAACTCTATAGTAAACATCAAGTCTTTTGTGAAACTGTCCAACAGTTTCATTTCAAACCGCAAATCTTTCCCCTCACAAGGATTCATTCTCATGGCAGGCGCCCCTCAGAACTATCTAGCAGTAATCAAAGTTGTCGGTGTAGGCGGCGGTGGCGTTAACGCCGTCAACCGCATGATCAATGCCGGTCTCCGCGGAGTCGAGTTCATTGCTATCAACACCGATGCCCAGGCATTGCTGATGAGCGATGCCGACGTCAAGATCGACATCGGTCGCGAACTCACCAAGGGCTTGGGCGCAGGCTCGGACCCCGAGATCGGCCGTCAAGCCGCCGAGGATCATCGCAACGAAATCGAAGAAGCAATAGATGGCGCGGACATGGTATTCATCACCGCCGGCGAGGGCGGCGGTACCGGTACCGGGGCCGCCCCTGTCATTGCCGAGATCGCCAAGACGCTCGGGGCGCTGACCCTCGGGATCGTTACTCGTCCTTTCGCCTTTGAAGGCCGTCGTCGCTCGGTGCAAGCCGAAGCCGGAATCCAACGACTCAAAGAAAAGGTCGACACCCAGATTGTCATTCCCAACGATCGGCTGTTGTCGGTAAGCGATGAGAAGACATCCATCCTGAACGCATTCAAGATGGCCGACGATGTGCTGTTGCAAGGTGTCCAAGGCATCAGTGATCTCATCACCACCCCAGGCCTGATTAACACCGACTTCGCCGACGTCAAAATGATCATGAACGATGCCGGTTCGGCTCTAATGGGCATCGGCACATCGAGTGGAGAAGACCGTGCTGTGAGCGCTGCCCGCAAGGCAATCTCGAGCCCGCTGCTCGAAGCCAGCATCGAGGGTGCTCGTGGCATCTTGCTCACCATTACTGGACCTTCGGACCTTGGCCTCCACGAAGTCAACGATGCGGCCGAAATTGTCCAAGGGGTAGCTCACCCCGATGCCAACATCATTTTCGGAACCGTTGTTGACGACGAAGTGGGCGAGTCCATCCGCGTTACGGTCATTGCCGCTGGTTTCGATCGCTGGGACGGCGAGAAATCCGGTCGAAACGGATCGCCGGCAAGTGGTGCATCTTCTAAGCCTCGTAACGGTTCCTCGTCGGCCTATGCCAGCGAGCCCGATGTCTTTGCCGAACCGAGCACTGACGAAGACGACGACGAGTTCGATGTGCCTTCATTCTTGAAGTAGTCGCCTACGCTTTGTGCCATGAACAACTTGCCGACGCACCGGGCGACACGTGGTGCGTATGGTCAGTGTGTGACTGGCGAGCTTGGTGACGGTACGAGTTTCGAGGCCTGGTTTACCAATCAAGCAATCGGAACGTTCGCGACCGGAACAAATCTTGAGGAACTCAACGCTCGTCGAGCACTCATAGCTTCGGCTCCGTGGACCTGGTTACGCCAGGTCCACGGAGCCGACGTGGTTTTGGTGCAACGAGCGGGCGAGAACGCTGGCGTGGATGCCGATGCAGCGGTAGTAAATGTCGTTGATGCGCCTATCGCTGTCGGAACCGCAGACTGTGCCCCAGTTTTGTTGTGGCACTCCGATGGTCCGGTGGCGGTAGTGCACGCAGGCTGGCGCGGGGCAGTCGCCGGTGTATTGCCATGCGCCGTTCAGCGGCTGCTGGACCAGACCACTGGTGGTGTGCCTGATGAGATTTGTGCGGTTGTCGGACCGTGCATTGCGCCGGAGTCCTACCAATTCAGTGTGAACGATCTTGGCATCCTCAAGAGCGAGTTCGGTGATTCTGTCATTGGTGAGACCACCGCTGGCGATGCGGCCCTCGACTTGCGTGCCGCGGTCTGCCGCAGTCTCAACCAGGCAGGGGTGAGCGACATTCAACACATCGTGGCCGATACGGCGGGTTCGGATCAGGAATACTTCTCCCATCGTGCGCGTCGCGATGAAGGCCGTCAGGTTTTGGTGGCATGGAAACAAAACAGCACGGTCGTAACGTGATCGCCGTCTCACCCGACCTCCGCCAACGCTACGACGATCTTTTGGCACGCATTGCTGCTGTCGAGAGTGAGCCCGTTCAGGTCTTGGCTGTTACCAAAGGATTTGATATCACCGCGGTGCGCCAAGCGAAAGCTCTTGGGTTCGAAGCGGTCGGTGAAAATTACAGCCAAGAGCTTCTTACTAAGGTGACGCAGTTGGCGGAAGCGGGGGAAACGTCGCCCGATTGGCATTTCATTGGCCGTCTGCAACGCAATAAAATTCGAGCAATGGCCGATCTGGTGACGCTATGGCAGACCATTGATCGGGTTCGCCTTATTGATGCCCTGGCCAACCATGCTCCAGGGGCAGCAATACTGATTCAAGTTAACGTTTCGGGCGAATCACAAAAAGGCGGCTGCGCCCCAGCCGATGTTGAGGATCTGGTCAGTCACGCCCTCGACCTAGGCCTCGACGTACAAGGGCTCATGACCGTCGGAGTAGCAAACGATGCCGCAGCAACCTTGGAGGGTTTTAAGGCTCTTCGCGCCCAAGTTGATGCGCTCGACCTAGCTGTGTGTTCGATGGGAATGAGCAATGACCTGGAGGTAGCGATCGGTGAGGGATCTACAATGATTCGGGTCGGTACGGCGTTGTTCGGTCCGCGAACGGGTCGGGGATGACAGTGGTCCGCGATCCCACCCGCTATCCGTGAGAAACTACGATTCTGTCAGAGGATGATTTATGTCTGTTTGGAATAAAACGAAGTTGTACTTAGGCCTCGCGGCCGACGACGAGTACGACGAATATGACGAAGGGGCCGAACGCCCGACTTCGAGCCAGGAGCACGGTTACCCGGACGCGTCCGGTGCTCCGACTGAGTCGATGACGCAAGGCGGATCAAGTGGCCATTCGGGATCGAGGCCGTCGGACGAATTCGTGCTTCGACCGAAGCCTGTCTCGGGCATGTCTGATGCTCGGACCGCAAATTTGTCGGCACAGTCAGTGTCACCCGGGGCGAGGGCCGTCGGCACTGGTTCCGTAGTACGCCCTATTCCTGCGGCCCGCCGGGCAACACCGCAAGTTGTTTCTCCGTCCAGCTTTAACGATGCGCAAAAGGTGGGCGATCACTACAAACAAAACATGCCGGTGGTCATGAACTTCCAGAATGTCGATCGTGCGCTTTCGCGGCGCCTCATCGATTTCGCTTCGGGCATGTGTTACGGCTCGGGCGGGCAGATGGAGAAGGTCGCCGATTTTGTGTATCTCGTGAGCCCGGACAACGTCGAGGTTGCCGAAAGCGACCGTGACGACCTTCGTAGTCGCGGTCTGCACGACGCCTAGCCTGTGCGCGGATTACTCTGTGACCTGATTGGTCTCTACGTCTTAATTATTTTTGCGTCGCTGATCCTGAGTTGGTTTCCTACCGACCCACAAGGCCCCGTGGGCAAGATTCGTTCGTTCTTGTGGCGCCTGACGGACCCGTTGTTTCGTCCGCTCCGTAGCGTGATCCCTCCCGTTCGGATCGGGAGTGGCGCCATGGACTTGTCGCCACTTGTCGTACTCATTGGTTTGCAGATTCTCCGAGCGGCTATCTGCGGCTAACGAATACTCATAATTGTGTGACGGTGTCACCCACCGGGGGGGTCCGAGAGCGTTAACATCAGCGGATGGATCTAATACAGAAGCTCGAGTCCAGCGAATTTAGCCAGCGGTTGCGTGGGTACGACGTCGATGAGGTCGATGCGTTTCACACCGAAATTCTGACCGATATTGCCGAGATGCAGCGGGCACTCGATGATGCGTATGCCGCTGGAGTAGCCCCAGCAGGTAGTTCCAACCCTGGGCAGTCGTCAACTCCGGTGCGTCTTCACGACCCCGAGGGTACTTTGCAACGCATGTTGGCGGTGGCGCAGCGCACGGCTGACGAGTCGGTGCGTGAGGCCAAACTCGATGGGGCGAAGACTATTGCCAATGCCGAGCAACGAGCCGCGAAGATCGATGCCGAATGCGAACAACAACGTGCCGCTATCGTTTCCGGTGCCACCGCCGAGGCCCGGCGCGTGGCCGAGGCCACCCGTGCCCCTTTGGTCGAAGAAATTGCCGGACTTGAGCAACGTCGTGATGAACTCATTGCCGACATGGTTGCCCTGGAGGAGCACGTCAAGGCCGAGCGCGGCTCGTTGACGACCTCGCTGGACCAACTCCAGTCCCTGTTGACCGACCCTGCCGCGTTTCGCAGCGTTGCCGCCCCTGAAACTTCATCGGTTGTTCGTGAGGCCGAGGTCGACAGTTACAGCGACGACAGTGCCGATGACAGCCTCGAGAGCGATGAAGATGAAGAGGTAACCCCCGAGCCAGCCGTCGAGGCAGTCGTCATATTGGACAACGAGATATTCAGCGATGAGCAGCCCGAACAAGAGGTGCCAGTCATGCGACTTGCTCCTGAACCTGTACTCCGACCTGACAACGACGAAAATGCTGAAGTGACGCTCGATGATGGCCCCAGTGGCGATTTCGATTTGGGCGGTTCGGTCACCGATCTGGCCTCTGTTCGCAATGAGGTCTTGCACGAAGCCGAGGCGCCATTGCCCAAGCCCGAGCCGGTTTTTCCGGTCCCGCAAACCTCGCCATATCCCGAGGCCCACAGCGTGCCGGTCGCTGATGGCTCGCGGGGCGACCTAACCCCCGACTCGGGACCACCAACCGAAGTGCACTTGCTCGACGAATTGTTAGGCGACACGGCGCCTGGCGCGGCGCGTGACGATCAGTTCCTGTCCGAACTCCGCAAGGCAACCGAAGACGACTTCGTCGAAGATAACGACTCCGATGCTGCCATGGCAGCATTCTTCGACCAAGAAGAAGAAGAAGAAAAATGGGGCAGCCGCTTCGGCAAGAAGTAGCCGCCTACCGGGAGTGCGTTACTGATTGTTCACTTCAATAGTGCCTTACTCATAGTGCACTTCAATAGTGAACTGCACCGCTGCGTCGCCAATGATGGCCTCGGTTGCTGATTCGCTCACTGGGCCGAAGTCCAGTGAGGTGGCCAGAACTTGGTCGGCTACGAACTGGAGATGTGGCTCGATGGCTGAGACGAGCACGGCGGGCGCCGCCACCACAACATTGATGCGATCGGTGATAACGAAATTCTGATCCTTACGAGACTGTTGGATTTGGCGCACGAGATCTCGAGCGGCCCCTTCGGCGATTAAGTCGTCGGTGAGTTCGACGTCGAGGGTGACTACGGCATCGTTGGAACGAAGCGCCGCAGCAGTGACCCCCTCGGGAGATTCGAGGCCCAGGGTGAATTCGCCGACTTCGAGTCGGTGCCCAGCCACGGTGACTGTCCCATCGTCGTTGGCCGTCCAGTTGCCTGAACGGGCGGCACCAAAGACCGTCTGGACATCTTTGCCAAGCTTTGGGCCAAGAACTTTGCCATCGGGTTGCAGCGTGAAGACAGCTAGATCACCGATCTCGTCGGTGAGTTTGACCAGCTTGACGTTGAGTTCGTCGGCAAGAATGTCGGTAAACGGAGCAAGCGATGATGCGCCGTATCCAGCCACGGTGATGCTTGCTAGAGGCAACCGAACCCGCAAACCTTCGTCCTCGCGAAGCCGCAGGCCGGTAGAGGCTACGTCGCGCAATCGGTCCATTGCTTCGACCAACTGCGGATCGGACGGCAGTTGTTCAGCATCGGGCCAGTCGGTCAGGTGGACGCTGCCACCTTCGCTGAGGCCTGAGTAAATTTCCTCGGTCACCAACGGGAGGAGGGGAGCAGCGACACGACAAAGAGTGGTGAGGACGGTGTACAGCGTGTCGTAGGCATCACGCTTGTCACTGTCATCGGCCGCTTCGCCGGGCGCCCAAAAACGATCGCGACTACGACGGATGTACCAATTGTTAAGGGCATCAATGAATGACTGGATCTCGGTGCATGCTCCGGAGAGGTCGTAGGCATCGAGGGCCGATTCGGCAGACTCGACGAGTTGGCGGGTCTTGGCCAAGATGTACTGGTCGAGCACAGCGGTACTGTCGGTGCGCTCTTGGGCGCTGTAACCGTCGATGTTGGCGTACAGCGCGAAGAACGAATAGGCATTCCAGATCGGCGTGATGACCTGGCGCACAACATCGTTAATTGCCTGATCAGAGATCCGGGCATCGCCACCTCGCACAATGTTGGACGACATGAAGTACCAGCGCAGCGCGTCGGCGCCTTGCTTTTCAAAAATCTCGTTGGGCTCGGTGTAATTGCGGAGTTTCTTGGAGAGCTTCTGACCGTCTTCGGCCAACAAGATGCCGTGACAGATGACATTTTCGAACGCAGGTCGGTCGAACAAGGCGCCCGCTAATACGTGCAGTGTGTAGAACCAGCCACGCGTTTGGTTGATGTACTCAACGATGAAGTCGGCCGGGAAGTGGTCTTCGAACCAATCTTTGTTCTCGAACGGGTAGTGCACCTGAGCGAAAGGCATCGAACCAGATTCGAACCAGCAGTCGAGAACTTCGGGAACCCGACGCATGGTGGATTTGCCGGTCGGATCGTCGGGGTTGGGGCGGGTGAGTTCGTCGATGTAAGGGCGGTGCAGGTCGGTGGGCCGTTCACCGAAGTCGGCTTCGAGTTCGTCGAGACTGCCGTACACGTCGGTGCGTGGGTAATTGGGATCATCGCTGCGCCACACAGGGATGGGTGAACCCCAAAAACGGTTGCGGCTGATTGACCAGTCGCGGGCGCCCTCGAGCCAACGGCCGAAACGACCGTTTTGCACGTTGTCGGGAACCCAGTTGATTTCTTGGTTGGTTTCCAGCAATCGGTCACGGAAATCAGTGACCTTTACGTACCACGAAGGCAGGGCGCGGTAGATGATGGGAGTATCGGTACGCCAGCAGTGTGGGTAGTTGTGGGTGATCGTGTCATTGCGGATCAAGCTGCCGTTGTCGCGCAGATACCGGATGATTGAGGTGTTGGCCTCTTGGACCTGTTGGCCGGCCCATTCGGGGACGTCGTCGGTGAAGCGGCCTTGATCGTTAACCGGAACAACCATGCCGAGGTCGTTCGCTTCGCCGAGCAACTGGTCGTCTTCGCCGAAGCCGGGAGCGAGGTGCACGATGCCGGTGCCTTCGGAGGTATCGACCCAGTCGGCGCCGAGAATGGTGAATGCGCCTGCGCCACATTTGTCGACGAAGTAGTCGAACAGTGGCTCGTATCGACGACCGATGAGATCGGCACCAGTAAGGGTGGTGACGGGTTCGACGTCGCCGAGTTGGGCTTCGTGATCGGCCGCGGTTGCGACGCCCAAGATGAGGTACTCGTCCCCGAACGGGTAAATGCCGTATTCGACGTCGGGCCCCACGGCGAGTCCGAGATTGGAGGGAAGCGTCCATGGAGTGGTTGTCCAGGCCAGGATGCGCATCGGGCCAGGGTCGTTGTCCTGGGGTTTGAGCTTGAAGCCAACGGTTGCGGTGGGGTCTTGGCGCGGGCGAGTGGCATCGTCGATACGGATCTCAAAATTGGAGAGCGGTGTTTCGGCGCCCCATGAGTAGGGCATTACCCGGTTGGCTTCGTAGAGAAGCCCCTTGTCCCAAAGTTGCTTGAACGCCCACATAACCGACTCCATGTAGTCGGTGTCCATGGTTTTGTAGTCGTTGTCGAAATCGACCCACCGTGCTTGGCGGGTAACCGTTTCTTCCCACTCTTTGGTGTATTGCAGCACGGAGGTGCGGCAGTGTTCGTTGAACTTGTCGATGCCCATGGCGGTGATGGCTACGCGGCCCGAGACGCCGAGTTGCTTTTCGGTCTCCATCTCGGCGGGTAGGCCGTGGCAGTCCCAACCAAAGCGACGGTCGACTTTTTTGCCCTTCATAGCCCAGTAACGAGGCACTACATCTTTGATGTAGCCAGTGAGTAGGTGCCCGTGATGCGGGAGACCGTTGGCGAACGGTGGCCCGTCGTAGAACACATACTCGTTGTCGTCGGACCGTTGATCGATGGAGGCCTGGAAGGTTCCATCGGCGGCCCAACGCTCGAGAATTCGATTCTCGATGACAGGCAAATTGGGCTTGGGATCAACGGTGGGGTATGGCTTCGACATGAGAAACAAATGCTATCTGGTTGGAATGCCGCAAGGCGGTACGTTGTTGACTGCTTCTAAGCGTTTACACTACGCCGACCGTTTCGGACCCAACTGGGTCGAGAGTATTTGCCGGTTTACTCCCTCTCGGAGCGATGCCGGCCTAAATGAGACACGTAGGCCGTGTCAGAAGTTGAGGAAAAATGGCGCCGACCAGCAAGAAAACCACTAAGAAGACCGCCGCCAAGAAGACCGCCGCGAAGAAGGCCCCGGTCAAGAAGACCGCCGCGAAGAAGGCCCCCGCCAAGAAGGCAGCAGCTAAGAAGGCCCCTGTCAAGAAGGCAGCTGTCAAGAAGGCCCCCGCCAAGAAGGCAGCAGTCAAGAAGGCCGCCCCCAAGAAATCGCCGTACGGAAAGCGTTTCATTAACGCCCAGACCAAGTTGCTCCACGAAGAGCGTGCCCGTTACGTCATGTCAGCCGAAACCCTCAAAGCCGAAGCCGATGCTCTGGTCGAAAGCCGCGAACCCGGCGATGCTCAGTTCGATGAAGAGTCCGGCGAGGGAGATACTTTGGCCGTCGAACGCGAGCGCGATCTGGCTCTTTCCGCTCACGCCCGTGCTGCTGTCGATCAGATCGACGGTGCGCTCAAGCGCATTGACTCTGGCGCCTACGGTGTCTGTACCGACTGTGGCGAGACCATTCCCGAAGAACGCCTTGAGGCAATTCCGTGGGCGGCCCTGCGTGTTGAATGTAAGGCGGGCGGCCTCGGTCGTCGTCGCTAGGCAGATTGTGTCTCTCCAAGCGGCATCCACGCGGTGAGTTCGCTTGCCCGTCGCGCCTATGGTTTGTTGGTGGTTATTTTTGCCATTGACCAAATTACGAAGTCTTGGGCCGTTAGTGCGTTGCAAAACCCTGAACGCAATATCGATCTCATTGGTTCGCTGCGGCTCAACTTGGTATTTAACGAAGGAATGTCCTTTAGCAAGGGCGAAGGTCTTGGCCGTTGGCTGGGCATGTTCGCCATGGCTGTTTTGATTGGCCTTGTGGTGTATCTGTATTCCCAAACCGAACCGGCCATTGCGTACCCACTGGCGCTCGTTGGTGCGGGCGTAGCGGGCAACGGGGCGGACCGGGCGCTCCGCGGCGACGGGTTCTTAGACGGGGCGGTCATCGACTTTGTTGACTTGCAGTGGTGGCCGGTGTGGAATGTGGCCGACGCGGCGATTGTCCTCGGCGGCCTGGCGTTGGTCGTGTTCGGCTCGCGTGTTATGGAAGCAGCAACCGAACCTGCCGATGCTCCGATGGACGGCGAGGTAGCCGATGTCCGTTGATCCGGTGGTCTCCGAACGGGTTCCTGCCGCACTCGACAAGGAGCGTCTTGATCGTTTTCTCACCATCTTGTGTTCGTGTTCTCGCAAACAAGCCAGCGACCTCCTGGTCGATGGAGTAGTAAAGGTCAATGGTCGGGCAACCACCAAGGCGTCCCTACGGCTAAAGACCGATGATCTTGTCGAGCTATCGGCTGTACCAAGTCAAGGGCCGCAATTGCCCGAGGCGGACGATTCGATCGAATTCACCGTGCTGTATGAAGACGACGATCTCCTTGTTCTAAACAAGCCCCCCGGACTCGTTGTACACCCTGGAGCGGGCAATGAAACGGGCACACTTGTCAATGGACTATTGGCTCGCTACCCCGAGATTGTGCACGTCGGCGAACTTCACCGTCCCGGCATTGTGCACCGCCTCGACGTTGGTACCTCAGGCGTCATGATGGCCGCTCGTACCCCCATGGCCTACGACGTTTTGGTCTCGGCTCTGGCTGTACACGCCATTCACCGTCAGTACACCGCAGTAGTGTGGGGGAGCGCCGCCAACGATGAGGGAACCATCGACGCTCCTCTGGGTCGATCGCCTCGTGACCCCGTCAAGATGGCCGTTGTGGCCGACGGTCGACCGGCGGTAACGCACTATCAAGTTCTGGGCCGCTCGACCGCTAGTGATTTCGATGAGGCCATGGTCGGCGTGTCGACGTCGCACGTCGAGTGCACGCTGGAGACGGGCCGGACCCACCAAATCCGCGTACACATGGCGGCCATCGGCCACCCAATAGTCGGCGA
>Ga0307986_10002965_pt1 | contig 11957 bp, 10 predicted proteins | sample EllFjometageno82_FD_203170 | JGI IMG/M metagenome (GOLD analysis project Ga0307986, IMG submission 203170) | Marine microbial communities from Ellis Fjord, Antarctic Ocean - #82 | ecosystem: Environmental > Aquatic > Marine > Unclassified | place: Southern Ocean | collected 2014-10-09
CTTATCAGATTCTATATATCCATCCATTAATATGGATACAGCTGGTCCAATTGCATACATTTCATCAATAGTTGTTAGTTTCTTTTGGTTTGAAAATTTCATTTCAAAATCAGTAAATCTTATACCCTCTCCGGTCAATAGATCAGACATACCTTGAAGCGAAGCTAGGCTTAAAAGTTTTGCAAATATTGGAACTTTTTTAATCTTAAAGTTTTCAATTGTTAATAGTGTGTTGGAAATTCCATTTTTTTTTGATGATTGATATACTAGAAAACCTTCCTCAAAACCTTTGATGAAATTATATCTTTGAACTAATGGTTTAGGATAATCTGTAATAAGTTTTGTAATTTTTTCATCTTTATCATTTGTTTTGATTGATATGTTTATTTTTTTATTATTTGAAAAAGTAGATTTTAGATTCAATTTTTCAAGTTTATTATTTTTAAAGCTTAAAACTCCAGAAAGATTATTTACAAAATTAATTTTATCAATGTGGGTCTTTTCAATTTTTAGGGTGATATTGCTGTTAAAATTACTAAATAATGAATAATCTTCATTACTATTATTCATGATTTTGTTGATTAATTTTGTGGCATCGTAGCTTCTTCCTAGAATTGTGTAATTTGAATTATTTTTTTTCAAAAATAATTGGTTTTTAATTTGATCACTGTTTAGATAATTCAAATTAAAGCTGTCCATACTTATTAGTTTAAAGTCATTACTTAGATTCAAATTTTTAAATAAAATTGTATTATTTTTTTCAATTAAAGAAATTAAATTAAAATTAATTGTATTATCATTTTTAAAGGAACCATTTACCACAATTGATGCATCTACATTTTCTTTTTTTTTATAGTCTAAAAATTCTATTAACAAATTACTGTTTTTGAAGTTAGTTTTTGTATTGAATGTAAATTTATTATCATTTTTAATTATCTCATAATTAATTTTATCAATCTTGTCCTTAACCAAAATTTTACCATTACCCTTAATATCTAAATTATCTTTTTTATAATTAATTATTATTTTATGATTTTTAAAATTAATCAATTCCTCTAAATCAGGAAGATATTTTTTTAAATCTTTAAAGTTATTTTTAATAACTAACTGGTCTAAATTTATTTTTGATCGTATGTTTAAATCGTTAACTTTTAATTTTTTATTAAGATTAAAAGAAATATCATTTTCCGTAGTAAGTATTATTTTTTCTATTTTTTTTTTCAAAAAATTATCGGTAATGAGGCTAAATTGACCTTTGTCAAATTCTTTTTTTTTTGTTAGAATTTTTCCTTCTATCGAAAACAGATCTTTTTTTTTAATAACTTTAATTGATGGAGATGATAGTTTGATCTCATTAATCTCACTATTTATTTTAGTTAAGAAATATTTGCTTCTTTGAATATCAAACTCAAAATTTAAATTATTGGCTTTAAATTTATTTAAAAAATTCAATTCAACATTTTTAATAGATCCTGTAATTTGATAATCCTTTTTTAAATCTCCTTTTTCATCAAATTTTAGCTTGATCTCTGCTGTCAAAAATCCTTCTTTGATTACTCTATCTAACAAAAATAGCTCAGTTGAATTCTTAAAAGATCTAGCTAGCAAAATTAGATCCTCGATCTTAATAGATTTTGTTGTAATTTTTAGATTATCTGCAGAAAAGTCATTAAAAAATAATGCCTTTAAGGATATATCTGTTTTTATTTCTTTTATTTCGAGTTTATTACCTTCCAATAATACTGTGGGGTTTTTTGTGGTTATGTTTATTATAAAATTATAAGGATCTAATAAAAATTTGATACCTTTTAAGTCTAGCTTTATTTTTTTATTATATTTTAAAATCTTATCTGTAATTTTTTCATTGAATTTTTCTGTTTTTACTCCAACTAAACTCAAATACAATGTTACTAAAACAAGTAACAATAAAATAATTGATAAAATTTTTATTAATTTTTTAATCATTTTATTTTATATAGTGAACTTTCTAAGAAGTCGTCTATTTCTCCATCCAGTACTTTGTCTGGATTAGAACTTTCACAGCTCGTTCTATTATCCTTAACCATTCTGTAGGGGTGAAGTACATATGACCTTATTTGATGACCCCAGCCTATTTCAGATTTTGAAGATTCTATGTTTTGGTTTTCTTTCTCTCTTTTCTTAATTTCAAAATCGTAAAGTCTTGCCTTAAGCATATTCATACAGGTGTCTTTATTTTTATGTTGTGATCTTTCATTTTGACACTGAACAACTATTTTTGATGGTATGTGTGTTATTCTAACGGCGCTATCAGTTGTATTTACATGCTGACCACCCGCACCACTAGATCTATAAGTGTCAATTCTCAAGTCTTTTTCTATAATCTCAATATCTATATTTTCATCCACGACAGGGTAAACCCATACACTTGCAAAACTTGTGTGCCTTCTAGCACCAGAATCAAATGGTGAAATTCTAACCAGTCTATGAATTCCAGACTCAGATTTCAACCAACCAAAAACATAATCACCCTCAATTTTAATTGTGGTTGATTTTACACCAGCTTCATCGCTCTTGTGTTCACTTATCAATTGAGATTTAAAATTTTTTAAGACTGACCATTTTAAGTACATTCTTCTTAGCATTTCAGCCCAATCTTGACTTTCAGTTCCTCCTGCCCCAGCATGAATTTCTATATAACAGTCTAAACTGTCACTTTCATTTGACAAAAAACATTTTGTTTCATTTTTTTTAGCTATTTTTTTTAAATTTTTTAAACCTTCCAAAACTTCATCTATTATAGATTGGTTTTTTTCTTCTTCCGCTAATTCATTTAACTCATGTAAATCAATTATCGATTTAATAGAATTTTCATATGAGTTTATTAATTCCTCATAAAGTTTTTTTTCTTTAATAATCTTTTGTGAGTTTGATTTATCTTGCCAGAAATTATTTTCTAGCATTTTTTGATTATTTATTTTTAATTTAGTGTGAATATTATTTTTTTCAAAGGTACTCCTTAACCCTTTGATTAATTTTTTCTATTTCTGATTTATAATTTGAGTAGATATCTTCCATTAATAGAACCTTAATATATTATTATTTTTTAATCTATTGTTAATGTATAAATTTGAATTATCTTCATTTGGCAACTTTTTATAAGCTTCGATTATAGTCTTTTTAGACTCAGTTACAGATTTTTTTCCTGTTATTGGGTCAATTACCATCATTAAAATATTATCTGCTACTTTAAAAGGTCTGGCGTCTTCTTTATTCACCGCATTTTTAAGAAAGCTTTTAAAAATTGGTAATGCAGTTTTTGCCCCCGTTTCATATTTTCCAAGTGGTTTGGGGTTATCCGACCCTACAAACACACCTATTACAAGTTTTGAAGTAAAGCCAATAAACCATGCATCATTATTTTCATTTGTAGTTCCGGTTTTACCCGCTATGACTAAATTAAGATCCTTTAATTTTTTACCTGTACCATTCTGAACAACGCCTTCTAATATTGAAGTCATTTGATATGCAGTTTGAGAAGAAAATATTTGTGGAAAATTATCTTCAATTTTTGGGAAATTTTCACTTAAAAAAGATAGCTGATCACAATTAATGCATTTTCTTTTTTCATTATTAAGTATTGTATTCCCTTCACTATCTTGAATTCTATCTATCATTATTGGTTTAATTAACTTTCCACCGTTAACAAAGGAAGAATATGCTGAAGTTAATTTTAACAGTGTTGTTTCAGCAGATCCTAATGAAATAGACAATAATTCTTTAGGATCATCATAAATTCCTAATTGCTTTGAAAAATTAACTATTTTTGTAAGACCGAGGTCTTGAGCTATTCTGACAGTCATTAGATTTCTAGATTTTTCTAAACCCATTCTTAAAGTAGAAGGTCCATAGAATTTTTTTCCATAATTTTCTGGTTTCCACATTTTTAAATCATAGCCCTGTTCTAAAACTAATGGCGCATCTAAAATCAAGGTTGATGGTGTATAGCCATTTTCAAGTGCTAAAGCATATATAAAAGGTTTGAAAGCAGAACCTGGCTGTCTAGCTGCTTGTGTTGCTCGATTAAATTCACTTTTCTTAAAGCTAAAGCCACCACTTAAAGCTAAAACTCTTCCAGTGAAAGGATCCATTACTACAATTCCTCCATTAACATTAGGTAATTGTCTTAATGTAAATATATTATCTCTTATATTTTCAACATAAACTACATCTCCAACATCAAGCAGTTCACTAAATTCTTTTTTAGTCCAAGAAATATTTTCATATTTAATTATACCTTTTGATTTTTTTTCAGTTTCGATCTCTATATTAAACTTATCAATTTTTTTTATTATTGCTAAATCCCAATTTATTGATTTTTCTAATTTAAAATTTTCTAATTCATTAGTCCAATTATCTATATTTTTTTTTTTCTGAACTGGTCCTCGCCAACCTCTTCTTTTATCGTAACTAATTAAGCCATCTCTTAATGATTGAGTTGCTATTCTTTGTAACTTTAGATTAATTGGAGTATTGATATTCAATCCTTTTTTATAAACGTTATCATAACCAAGTATATCAATTACATCTTTTCTTATATCCTCTACATAATATTTTGTGTCTTCTGAAAAATTTTTTTCTATTTTTTTTAATGTAATTTTGTTGTTAATAAATTCATCATAATCTTTTTTATTTATATACCTGTTCTCTAATAAATTTTTTAAAACTAAATCTCTTCTAAATTTAGCTAATTCGATATTTTTATATGGATTATATCTGCTTGGTGCTTTTGGTAGTGCTGCTAGCAATGCTGCTTCATCATAATCTAGATTACTAATTGATTTATCAAAATACTCTAAACTTGCTGAAGCGATACCATAAGTTCCTTCTCCCAAATAAATCTGATTCAAGTAAAGCTCTAAAATTCTTTCTTTTGACAGTGCTCTTTCTATTCTAAATGCTAAAATTGCTTCTTTTATTTTTCTATTAAAACTAACTTCATTTGTTAATAGAAAATTTTTTGCTACCTGCTGAGTTATGGTTGAGGCTCCTTCCATTCTTTTTGATGTGGCTATATTTGATATATTGTTGATAACAGCCCTCATAACTCCTTTAGCATCTACACCAGGATGTGAAAAAAAATTTTTATCTTCTGCAGATAAAAAAGAGTTAATTACTTTTATGGGTATTGCATTATAAGGAACAAATATTCTTTTTTCAGTTGAAAAATCATTTACTAGTTCACCTTCACCAGAGTAGACTTTACTTGATACAGCTGCTTTATAATTCTTAAGAAACTTATAATCAGGTAAATTGTTAGAAAAAGCCCATAAAATAGCTAGTAAAGAAAAGATGGCCAATAGACCAACACTTGTAATTAGTATAAGTATATTTTTAATAATTCGTTGCATTAAGTTTAATATATATATGAATTTGTTAAAGTTAAGGCATCTGAATTCAAATAAAATTTAAAATTATTTAAATACAAAAATGAAACAACTAATCAGAAATATATGGAAAAAAATTTATACATTGATGCTTCGCATCCAAGTGAGACAAGAGTCGTACTTAAAAATGGTGAAAATATTGAGGATTACGAGTATGAAGGCTTAAAAAATAATCTAATAAAAAATAACATTTATTTGGGAAAAGTTAGCAGAGTAGAGCCTTCTCTTCAGGCTGCTTTTATAGATTTTGGAAGAGATAGGCACGGTTTTTTATCTTTTAACGATATTCAGTCGGACTACTACCAAATTCCACAAAGTGATCTTGCCAAGATAAAAGAGGAGGAGGAGCAGGATAGAGAGGAACTTCAAAAGAAAAGTGAAAAAGAAGAGGAAAAAAATATTACAGATGGAAATTTAGATATTAACGATCCAGTTGATGTCAAACCAGAGTCTGAAATTGATGTAGTAACTTCTAACTCTAAATCTGATGATAATATAATTATAAATGAGAACTCTCCAGAGGAAATTCAGATAGTTCAGTCAAAAAAGTCTGAACCGAGATTTAGATCAAAAAGATATAAGATTCAAGAAGTTATAAAACCAAATCAAGTAATCTTGATTCAAGTATTGAAAGATGAAAGAGGGCAAAAAGGAGCCGCACTAAGTACCTTTATCTCTATAGCAGGAAAATATATAGTTTTAATGCCTAATACACCAAAGGGTGGTGGTATTTCACGTAAAATTTTTAATCCAGGTGAGAGAAAAAAAATTAGAACAATTTTAAACGATATATCTATTCCAAAAGAAATGGGACTAATTGTGAGAACCGCTGGATCAAACAAAACAAAAAATGATATTGACCATGATCTTCAGACATTAATAAAAACTTGGAATGAAATTAAAGAAACAGCTTTAGATTCGATAGCGCCGTCACTAATTCATCAAGAAAGTGATATTATAAAAAGAACTTTGAGAGATCTATATGATGAAAACACGAACAGTATAGTGATTGAGGGAAACGAAGGTTATAAAAAAGCACAAAATTTTATGAAAATGATGATGCCCTCACATGTTAAAAAAATAAAAAAATATAAAGACAAGGTACCTTTATTTTTTAGTGAAAACATAGAAGAAAAGCTAAATCAGATTTATGACTCAGAAATTAAATTAAAATCTGGTGGTTATCTAGTAATTAATCCCACAGAGGCATTAGTTTCTATTGACATAAACTCTGGAAGCTCAATAAAACAAAAAAATGTTGAGAGTACTGCTTTAGATACCAATCTTGAAGCAGCAGAGGAGATATCAAGACAAATTAAAATTAGAGATTTATCTGGTTTAATAATTATTGATTTTATTGATATGCTAAGCTTTGGTAATAGGAGGTTAGTAGAAAGAAAACTTAAAGAAAAATGTAGGACAGATAGAGCAAGAATTCAAATAGGAAGAATTAGCACCTTCGGATTACTAGAAATGTCTAGACAAAGATTGCGTGAAAGTGCAGTAAAATGGAAAGTTACTCTTACAGATGAATCTTTTGCAATGAAAATATTAAAATTAGTAGAAGTTAAAGCTGTTTTAACAAAGGCAAAATATGTTGAATTAAAGATTTGTCAAAAAATTTCAGACTTTATGAAAGAAAATTTTATAGAAGATTTAAAATATTTTGAAAATAAAAATAAGATAAAAATAGATATCATAGCTGACAACACTCTTATTATTCCTGAATATATAATTAATTTGCAAAATAATACAAAAAAAACAATAGAAACTGTTGAATATTTTGAAAAATTAATAAATTTAGAAGAGCTAAAGAAAGAAATTAAACCCTTGGATTTTCCTATAAAAAAAAAGCCATTTAAGAAAAAGATATTTAAAAAAAAATTTTTTAAGAAACCGGTTACTGTTTAAATAATTCCATTTGTTGGTGATGATGCTTTTCCATATATAGATTTTTCTATTCGCCCTGCTAGAAAAGATTGTCTACCAGCAATAACAGCATTTTTGAATGCTGACGCCATCTGAAATGGCTTCTTAGCTTTAGCAATTGCCGTATTAGCTAATACTCCATCACAACCCAACTCCATAGCAATAGCTGCATCTGATGCTTGACCTAAACCAGCATCAATTATTAAAGGTAGTTTTGTCTGATCTCTTATAATTTTAATATTTGTTACATTTTGGATACCGAGTCCAGATCCTATGGGCGCTGCTAGAGGCATAATTGCGCAAGCCCCGACATCTTCCAATCTTTTTGCCATCAATGGATCGTCAGTACAATACACCATCACTTTAAACCCTTCTTTGGTTAAAACTTCAGTAGATTTTAAAGTTTCAATCATATCAGGAAATAGATTTTTTTTGTCTCCCAACACTTCAAGTTTTACTAATTTCCACCCACCTATTTCTCTTGCCAACCTCAATGTTCTAAGAGCTTCTTCAGAACTAAAACATCCAGCTGTATTTGGAAGGTAAGTAATTTTTTTTGGATCTATATAATCCATTAACAATGGTTTCTTTTTATCTGATATATTAACGCGTCTAACCGCTACTGTCACAATTTCTGCACCAGATAGCTTTATAGCCTGCGCACATTCAGTCATAGTTTTATACTTTCCAGTACCAACTATTAATCTAGAGTTAAATTTTTTTTTATCTATTATTAATTTATCTTTTTTCATTTTTATCCACCTCCAATAAAATGAACAATTTCAATTTTATCATTTTTTATAAGTTTAATTTTTTTTGTTTTATTTTTATCTATTATTACTTGATTTAATTCAATTGCTACTTTTTTAAGGGGAATTTTTAGTTGTTTTAGAAAAACTGAGAGACTTAAATTTTCATTTATCAATGAAAATTTACCGTTTATCTTAATTTTTATTTTTTTTATTTTTTTCATAATGTATAAGAATTGAATGAGTAATAATATTATAATTATCAATGGTCCTAATCTTAATCTATTAGGTGAAAGAGAACAATCACAATATGGATCAATAACTTTTAATCAACTAAAAAAAAATTGTTTGGATAAGGCTAAAGAGCTGAATCTTGATTTAGAGTTTTCTCAATCAAATATAGAAGGTGAAATAGTTTCAACTATACAAGATGCTAAAAGTAAATTTGATGGTATAATTATTAATGCTGCTGGTTTCACTCATACATCTGTTGCAATCAGGGATGCTCTAGATATTTATAAAAAACCAATTATTGAACTTCACATATCAAATATATATAAAAGAGAAGAATTTAGACATAAGTCTTTAATTAGTGATATTGCTACTGGAGGAATTTTTGGTCTTGGTGATAATGGTTATATTTTAGCCATAATTGCAATGCAAAACATATTAAAAAAATGAAAATAAATAAAAATATTATTAAAGAGCTGACTGACTACTTAAATGAGTTCAATTTAACTGAAATTGAATACACAGACAAAGATACTAAGATCAAAGTATCAAAATCAAACCAAGCTGTAAGTGTTGGAGCCTCTGTTCCTAAGATACTTGACGTAGATAATTCTAATGTTGTATCTGGGACTGAAGTTAAGTCCCCTATTATAGGTACCGCTTATCTTGCAGCAGAACCTGGTGCAAAGAAATTTGCAGCGGTTGGTAAAAAAATTAAAAAAGGTGAAACAGTTATGATAGTTGAAGCTATGAAAACTATGAATCATGTTCCTTCTACTGTTGATGGAATTATAAAAGAAATTTGTGTAGAAGATGGTCAGCCTGTTGAATATGGTCAAACTATTATCATTGTTGAATAATGTTTAAAAAAATTCTAATTGCAAACCGTGGAGAAATTGCAGTTAGAGTTATTCGTGCATGCAAAGAATGGGGAATAGCCACTGTTGCTGTTCACTCAGATGTAGATAGAGATAGTATGCATGTTAGACTTGCTGATGAAAGTGTTTGTATTGGCTCACACCAACCAGCAAATAGTTATTTAAATATTTCAGCACTGATGTCAGCGATTGAGCTTACAAAAGCAGAAGCAGTTCATCCTGGATATGGTTTTTTATCTGAAAATGCAAATTTTGCTAAAGTTTTAGAAGAAAATAATATCAAATTTATTGGTGCCTCTTCAAAACTTATAGAAATGATGGGAGATAAAATTCAAGCAAAGAAAATTGCTAAAGAACACGGTCTACCTGTTATTGAGGGTTCTGAAGGAGGTGTAACAGATATAAAAGCAGCCAAAGAACTTTGTAGAAAAATAGGATTTCCAGTTTTGATTAAAGCATCTGGCGGTGGTGGTGGTAAAGGAATGAAAATTGTTCACAAAGAAGAGGAATTTGAAATATTATTCTCAACTGCTAAATCTGAAGCACAAAAATATTTTGGTAATGATGAGGTTTATATTGAAAAATTTTTTCAAAATCCGAGACATATAGAGGTCCAGGTATTATCTGGGAAAAATAGAACAGTCCATTTGCATGAGAGGGACTGCTCTGTTCAAAGAAGACATCAAAAATTAATAGAGGAAACTCCTAGCCCAGTATTAACAGATCAAATCAGAAAAGACCTTTTTGAAAGAACTGTAAGTATGGTCAGTAAAATTGGTTATGAGGGTGCTGGAACAGTTGAATTTATTTATGAAGATGGAAAATTTTATTTTCTAGAAATGAATACTCGAGTTCAAGTTGAACATCCGGTCACTGAGATGGTAACTGGCATTGATATAATCAAGGAGCAAATTTGGATAGCTTTCACTGGCGATACTGCTTTAAAACAGAGCGACATTAACCCAAGAGGACATGCTATAGAGTGTAGAATTAACGCAGAAGATGCTAGCAAAAATTTTCAACCCTCGCCCGGAACTATAGGCATGTGTCATCAACCATCTGGCTTTAGAACGCGAGTTGATGGAGCTATATTTCAAGGTTATAAAGTTACACCCTATTATGACAGTCTGATTTGCAAGGTAATTACACAAGGAAGAAATAGAACTGAAGCAATTCAGAGAATGAACAGATCGTTAGATGAATTTGTAATCGAAGGCATCACAACAACAATTCCTCTCCACAAAGTATTACTTAATCATAAAAAATTTATTGAATCAGACTTTAATGTTGGTTGGCTAGATAATGAAAAGGTTATTTAGTAACATTTCATAAGCCAGATATTATAGACCGGATGATCAAAAGGGTTGATTGTTGGGCTAGATGAAAAAGTCCACCCATTAAATATAAAAACTTCATCTTTGTTTTTATTAGTTAGGTCTTGAACTTGAATATAAGTGGTTATTTCTGGGTTATCATCAAACTCTGAATTTTTACATTTCAAACTTTTAATTAATAAGTTGTTATATTTTTTTTCCTCACCAATTTTTAATTTTAAAAGAGCACTTTTAGAACTAACTTTGTCCAAAATTTTTATTTCTATAAAACTTCCTTCACCACTTTCTGAAGAAAATGATGTTAAGCTGAATGTTACTAAAAAAAAATTAATTAAAATTAATAAATATTTAATTTTTCCAACTGATGTATTTTTTTTTAATTGGTTCATTATTCCTATTGGGGTGATGGGCGTTCTCCGTACCAGTTTGATTAGATTGATGTGGTTTTTGCCAATTATATTTTTCTAAATTATGATTATTTTCTATCTTGTTGTTTGTGAAATGGATCCATGAGTACCATTCATTTGGTATTTTTGAAGCATCAATCTCTCCACTGTAAATAACCCATCTTTTTCCTTTTTTACTTTCATAATATTTATTTCCACTTGTGTCACTTCCAATATATTTTCCTGAAAAAACTGTCTTTAACATGGTGCCAAGAGTTTCCTGATCCCACCAAACAAAAATTTTTTTAAAAAATGTCAACATATAATTTTGTTAAATCTTCAATTCTAAATTGTATAATTTAAATTAGACTAAAGTATGAATTTGTATATAAATTAAATATCTTAAGATTCATAATAAAAATTTAATTAAAGGAAAAATGGCAAAATATTTAGTAGAAACTTATTATACATGCAGCTTTAAAGTTAATCATTATCTAGATGATATTAACGAAGCAGAGTTAGCAAACCTTGAAAAACGTGATGATGGTAAGTTTGAAGTTTTAGATGTTAAGCTTGATACGAGAAAAACGAAAAGCTTAGATCCAAATAATAAAGTAATTGAAGCTAAAAAACTTGATATTATATCTGAACAAAGCCAACCTAAAACTGTTTCAAAAGAGCATAACACTACATTTATTAAAAAAATTAATGAAGGTGTGGGTCAAAGATTTAGCATGCCTGATAGAAGAAAGGGCTATATTCAAAAAGCAACGATTGGTAACCATAAGGTTTATTTACACACTGGTGAATATGAAGATGGAAAAATAGGTGAAATTTTTATCGATACAAGTAAAGAAGGTGAGCTAGTAAAAGCCTTAATGAATAACTTTGCAATAGCTATATCACTTGGCCTTCAATATGGTGTTCCTTTAGATGAGTTTATTAGTGCTTATGTTGATACTAAATTTGAACCTTCTGGAAAAGTTCATGGTAATGACAGAATAATGAGTGCCTCATCTATATT
>Ga0307986_10002966_pt1 | contig 11955 bp, 5 predicted proteins | sample EllFjometageno82_FD_203170 | JGI IMG/M metagenome (GOLD analysis project Ga0307986, IMG submission 203170) | Marine microbial communities from Ellis Fjord, Antarctic Ocean - #82 | ecosystem: Environmental > Aquatic > Marine > Unclassified | place: Southern Ocean | collected 2014-10-09
TTAACTTTAGCTTAGGCGATGAAATCAACTCTTTTGGGGGTGGGCAAACACTATTTAGTTTTTCTTGGGATGATGCATTTATTGCTGCGATGCAAGATGATAGTCCAATCAAAAACAAAGTTGGTTCCGCTCCACTACCAGGGTCTGATAGCGTATGGAACCGTTCTACTGGAGCTTGGGAAAATACATACAATCAAGCGCCATATATTGTTTGGGGCTGGACGGCTGCGGTTGCGAAGCAGAGCAAAAACCATGACATGGCGTTCGACTACCTCTGTTTCTTTGCAAATGATGCAAATCATCAAGCAGATATTGCGATTGGCCGGTTCGGTGTGAATCCATTCAGAAAATCAGACTTCATACCAGAAATTTATGTTGAACGTCAGGGTTGGGATTCAGAAATTGCAAAGCAGTATTCTGAGACGCTGCTTGCAATGGAAGAAGGCAGTACAAACAGAGTGTTCCCGCTGCGCGTTCCTGGGGTGTTCCAGTTTAATAGCGCTGTCGCAACCGGAACATCTAAGGCGCTTGCCGGACAATTGTCGCCACAGGAGGCACTCGATGAAGTGGCTGCTGAATGGACAAAAATTGTGAAGCGTATTGGTGCTGATACAGTCCGCGAAGCTTATGCGGTTGGTGTTGCACTGGAAGACGCAGAGTAAATCTGTGAAGGTATAAAATAATGAGAGCGCCCCTATATTCGTGGGGCGTTCTTAAGCCATAGGAGCTGGTTTCAATGAATTTCAAGCATAAATACTTGTTTTTGCTGCCAGGTCTTTTGGTTCTTCTAGGTATATTGATTTTTCCAATTGGTTTTACAGTGCGCTTGAGCTTCTCAAGTTGGGACAGCTTTTACCCTGGTTTAGACTTCATTGGATTGGATAATTATATCCGATTGTTCACAGACGACATGCGATTTTGGGAAGCTTTTGGTCGCCTAAGTCTACTTTCATTAACTACGGTTTTTTTACAATATGTTATAGGTTTCTCTCTCGCGCTTATGGTTTGGAAGCAAATCGTCTTCCAACGGTTTTTCCGAGTTCTTTTTTTGATACCTATGATGACAACACCTGTCATTATGACTGTGGTATGGCGTACATTCTTCCATGAATCACTGGGTCCAGCAAATGATTTTTTGAGCCTCTTTGGTATGCAACCACTGTGGTTAAGTAGCGAAATATTATCCAAGTTTACGGTAATTCTCGTCGAGGTTTGGCAATGGACCCCTTTTATGTTCCTTTTGCTACTCGCAGGATTATTATCGCTACCAAAAGAGCCTTATTTGGCAGCGTCAATTGATGGTGCTGGGCCCGTCCGAACTTTTGTTTATGTAACCTTTCCATTAATGGCGCCGATTTCTATTGGAGCAATTATTATTCGCCTAATTGAGGCCTCGAAAATTATGGATACGGTTTATGTTCTAACGTCTGGTGGGCCGGGTACCGCGACAGAAACCTCCAGTTTTTATATTTTTATTAAGGGATTACGTGAATTTCAATTTGGATACTCGGCAGCACTTTCTCTTACTTATCTTGTTATAATGATTATCAGCTTTACTATTATTGCTAAAATACTGACAAAACTTATGGTGCGAGGTAGTTAAAATGCGTTTGTTTTATATCACGTTAAAATATCTGGCTGTGACGTTATGGTCAGTTTTTGTGATAGCTCCATTTTTATGGGCCATATCAACATCTTTCAAGGATTTTCAGTCGGTTACCGGTGGCGCAACTTACATTCCTTGGGTGGATTTTGAGCCTACACTTGACGGGTGGCAATCACTTTTTAAATCGCCAGCTCGAGGCGGTGTTGATATTGTTGAGCCGTTTTTGAATAGTGTTTTCGTTACTGCTGCTGGGAGTTTGGTAAGCATAATTTTAGGTACTTTAGCTGCCTACGCATTGTCTCGATATACCTTTAAAGCTGGTCCTATGCGTAACGGCGATATTACTTTCTTCTTCATTTCACAGCGAATTATGCCACCAGTTGTTTTGGCCATTCCCTTTTTTATTATGCTGGGAAAGTTGGGGCTTCTCGACACTCTATTAGGTCTCGTTCTTGTGTACGTTGTGTTACTGATGCCAATTGCTGTTTGGATCATGGTCGATTTTTTTAACAAAGTGCCTCAAGAGATAGACGAGACAGCGCTGATTGATGGCTGTAATCCATTCCAAGCTTTTTACAAAGTTGTCCTACCAAATTCAATTCCAGGGATAATTGTCGCGGGGATGTTTTGTATGATTTTTGGTTGGACTGACTTTTTCTTCGCGTTTATTTTAACTTTTACCGAAGTGCAGCTGCTGCCTGTTGCAATCGTAGCCTTAAATTCTTCGATTACTCCATGGTGGAGCCTGTCCGCTGCAGCGTTAGTAAGTGTGGCCCCATTAGTAGTGGTTGCGTTCATTGTAGAACGGTATTTGTCAAAAGGTAACCTGTCAGGAGCATTAAAATAAATGTCACTCATTGCTTCAAACCTGTCTCTAAAACCTGACGAGCAATATCATCTAGATGATATTTGCTTTGAAATGTTACAGGGCCAAATTTATACAATAATTGGCCGTACATTGTCTGGTAAAACTACGTTGCTTAAAACAATTGCCGGTTTGATTGCGCCAGATAGTGGTGGTTTAGTATTAGACGGGAATGATTTTGGTAGTATTCCAGTTTGGAAACGTGAAGTTGCCATGGTTTATCAACAATTCATCAACTATCCCCACTTAACTGTTTATGAAAATGTGGCGTTTCCCTTAAAGCAACGTGGCACCCAAAAAGCTGAAATTCATAACCGGGTGATGAACGCCTTGTCTCAAGTCGGCTTGGAGGGTTTCCAAAGTCGTAAAATTCAGGCTCTTTCGGGAGGACAACAACAAAGAGTTGCGCTAGCTCGCTCCCTCGTAAAAGAAGCTAAAATTCTTCTACTCGATGAACCTTTGGTTAATCTGGATTACAAGTTACGTGAACAATTGCGCGAGGAGTTCAAAAGTATTTTTAATACAAAGGCATCCGCGGATTCTATATTGATTTACTCTTCAACCGATCCTGTCGAAGCTATGCAGCTAGGTGGACAGATACTGGTAATGGACGAAGGGCGCATTCTTCAGCAAGCCAGTGCCAAGGAAGTTTACGAAAATCCAAACTCTACAAAAGTGTCGCAGATTACAAACGACCCTGCGATGAATTTATTTGAGGGCATGGTCGGGGAAGGCAAAATTATCTTGAGCCCGGAGATACAATTTGATTCACCAACACATTTTAAGGGCTTACCTGAAGGCACGTACACTTTTGGTTTGCGGGCTGTAGCAATTACATTGGGTGAAATAGGATTTCCCTTTGCAATTGAATTGTCCGAAATTAGTGGTTCTGAAACCTTTCTTCACTTGAAGCATAATGAGATAAACTTAGTCGGTTTGTTAGATTCGGTTCAAAGTTTTTCTATTGGAGAAAAAGTAACAGTGAAATTTGACATTAGCCATTTGTATGCATTTTCTACAGATGGAAGTTTAAAGTCTTCTCCATACGGTGGGTTAATGTAATGGCTGAAATCGTTCTTCAAAATATAGCGCATTCTTATAATCCACAGGCCACGGATAAAACATATGCCCTGAACCCATTTAATATGACTTGGGTTGATGGAGCGCGATATGCAATTTTAGGCCCATCTGGTTGTGGTAAAAGCACAATGCTGAACATTATGTCAGGTATTGTAACACCATCAGAAGGTAAGCTGCTTTTCAACGGCTCTGACGTTACAGCTGTGTCAACATCCGAACGTAATATTGCTCAAGTTTTCCAATTTCCAGTCATTTATGGGACAATGTCTGTCGAGCAAAACTTGGCCTTTCCTTTAGTCTGTCGCAAGTATGCCAAGGATGTCATTGAAGAGAAGGTAAGAGAAGTTGCAAACGCTTTAGACTTAGTACCTTTATTAAAAAAATCAGCAAGCAAGCTAACTGCGGATCAAAAGCAATTGATTTCATTGGGCCGTGGGCTTGTACGCGATGATGTTTCAGCCATTTTAATGGATGAACCATTAACTGTCATCGATCCAGATTTAAAATTCCGATTACGGCGACAGCTGAAAGAGATAAACCAAAAATACCAATCGACTTTGATATATGTTACGCATGATCAAAATGAAGCGATGACTTTCGCGGAGAACATTATTGTAATGGATGAAGGTAATATCGTTCAAGTCGGCACACCTGCTGAGCTCTTTGAACGTCCTCAAACGACTTTTGTTGGATACTTTATCGGTGCTCCCGCCATGAATTTTTTTGAATGTGAATGTGTGGATGCTCAGACAGTTGCTTTTGGTAGTGCCAAAATAGCTACCCAAACTAATCTTGAAAAAGTCAAAACAAAAAATCTTAAACTTGGGATTAGGTCCGAATACATTACTCTGACAAATTCAGTGGGCGGGAATACTTTGCGTGCTTCTGTTCAAAATGTTGAAGATATGGGTAATAATAAATTATTGACGGCTATATTTGAGGGCAATAGCATTAAAATAAAGGTGAAACGTGAAATTGAAGTCCCTGAAGATATAGTATTCTTAAAATTTCCAGCAGAACACTGCTGCGTTTATCAGAATGAAAAGTTATTATAGGCTGTCAGCTCCGAAGTCAGCAATTGGATGAGTGCTCTCAGTAGTCTGGCAGCACCTCGCAATCACTTACCAGCCCACTTAATCCCTCTCAGCTCCGCTAAAGACGCAACAAGGGCTGGGTGTGGGGTTTTGATGGCTGTGTGGGGCTGCAGGAACGCCATCTTTATTCACGGACCAATTTCAAGCTGAACCGTGCCGCTGCTCTCGCTGAGCGTCTTTTATTTTTAAGTTCTATCAGAACTTGCGGGATTACAAAACGGATCCGTGGAGAACAAAAACCTTTTGCCGCGTCGGCATGACGGGTGAGGATTTGATAAACCTTAAATGCCCGCCCCAATATTCAAGTCTTTTTGTCAGCTAGTCTTGCGACCCACCTCTTTTACGTATACTTTAAAGAAGCACTATTGTGCGTCTCCAGCTAGCAGCCAGAGCATTTCATTATGCGTTTGTCAGGTTTTTGCCTGCCAGCGGCCCCCTACTGGAGATTTAAGTGCGCGACTGCCCTTCCCAAACTGGCCTTTACGATCCTGAACGGGAACACAGCGCTTGCGGTGTCGGTTTTTTGACCCGTAAGGATGGCATTCAATCCCATGATGTGTTGCGCCGCGGCCATGAGGCGTTATGCGCGGTGCCGCACCGCGGTGGCATGTCATCCGAAGGGGTGGGTGACGGCGCAGGTGTGTCGGTCGATCTGTCGCTGGAATTCTTTGAAAAGCTGTGTGGAACAAGTCTTTTTCCCGGCCAGTTCGGGGTAGGTAATTTCTTTTTACCCACAGACCTTGGGCAACACGATCATGCCGCAGAGTTGATCGAAAACTGTCTTTTTGATCAAGGGTTCATCACTAAGACAGTCCGCCACGTTGCCGTCAATACGGATGCGATCGGTGTGCGCGCTGTGAAGTACCAATCCCCCATCGCACAGTGGGTATTTAAGGCACCAGACGGAATCGATCGCCAAACGTTTGATCGCCGAATCCATATCGCACTGCTCGCGATTGAGGTGGCGGCATATACGAAGCCCGACTTTAAAGGGCTTTATCCGATCTCGTTGTCATCGCGGATGCAGGTGCTTAAGGGACGTTTGAATTCATGGGAAATCATCCCTTATTTCACCGACCTGTCGGACCCCAGCCATTCGGTCCACACTATGTATTTTCACACGCGGTTTTCAACCAACACCGATCCACATCCGTCTATGGCCCAGCCGTTTCGCCTGATGGCCCATAATGGGGAGCTGAACACAGACAAAAAGAACCGGCTGTCTGAGGCCGCGATTGCACTTGCACGCAGCAAAGCAATCATTCGCCCACCTGGTCAATCTGATAGTTGCCGTCTCGATCAAACACTCAACGCGCGGGTCTATGAAGAAGACCTAGGTCTGGTGACGGCCGTTGTCGCCATGATGCCGCCCGCGTGGGAAAACGATGCGTTTATCTCGCCGCAGGTACGAGCGATGCTGGAATATCTGTCTTTGTCAGAAGAAAAGAACGATGGCCCCGCCGCATTGATTTTTGGCAATGGCGATATTATTGGTGCGCGATTGGATCGCCTAGGCTTGCGGCCTCTGCGCTCGGTTGAGACAAACGACTATCTTGCTGTGATGTCAGAAGCCGGCCAGATTGATTTCCCAGCCGAAGACGTGCTTCGCCGTGGCCGTGTTGAGGCGGGTGGCATGATCTATTTTGATCACACAACGAAGCGCACATATGAAACCACCGAAGCGCTTGAAGCATTGGCGGCCGCAAAAGACTATACGAAGCTTTTGGCCGATGCACAGACCAACATTGACGATATGACGGATGCAGAGATGACTTCGGCAGCGGCGCGATACGAGGGTGATCTGGATCGACCTGCGCGGTATGTGGGTTACACTCTCAATCAGGAAAGTTTTAAATTCCTGATGGACCCTATGTTGCAAACGGGATTCGAAAAAGTATCGGCCATGGGGTACGGTAACGCGATCAACGCGCTGTCAGACAATGAGGGCGGGGTGGCCAAGTATTTCAGCCAGCGATTTGCGCAAGTCACCAATCCACCGCTGGATTCCATCCGCGAGGCTGACGGCATGACATTGCGCGTCGCTCTTGGTGAAAAATCCTATCTTGGTCTCGCACGATCTCGTCAGATTGTTCTGAATTCACCTGTGTTGCGCATGGCAGATATGCTCAAAATCATGGTGCAGACTGATACGCCATGGGCACGATTTGATATACTTTATGAACCAGTTCAGAGCGATGCAAGGGCCAACGAGGCTGCGTTGATTGCCGCCATTGATTGTATTGCTAACGAGGTGGTGGCATTTGCGCGATCCGAAGGGGGTGTTGTCATTCTGACTGACCGCCATTTGTCGCGCACGCACGCACCCTTGCCCATGGTGTTGGTCGTGTCCGCGATCAACCAGCGCTTGATCGAAGAGGGCGCCCGATTCAAGGTTAGCCTTGTGGTTGAAAGCGGGCAGATTTGTTCGTCCCATCATATTGCCTGTGCGTTGGGGTTTGGGGCAGCTGCGGTCTATCCGCTGGCCGTGCGCTTGCGTGCAGAAGAACTGTTTGGCGATAGCGCTGGTGCGGCGTATCTGAAATTCAAAAAGGCGGCCGAAAAGGCGCTTATGAAAACGATGGGTAAGGTTGGGTTGTGCACGGTCGAAAGTTATTCAGGAGGTGAGTTTTTCGAACCAAACTTCCTAGACACCAACGATCCGGTGTTCGCCAAATATCTACCCAACATGAACACCCCTGTCGGCGGTGTATGCTTTGATGTGGTCGCCAAATCCGTGGCCGATTGGCATGAGCGTGCGCGGAGTGTGACCAGCGACAAAGACATTCCGATCCTTGGGTTGTTCAAAGAACGATCAGAGGGCGCTGGGCACAGTTATGGCACGACTGCTGTGCGCGGCTTTGTAGACCTAACCGAAGAACCAATCAGCTTTGCCGAAGTCGAGAGTGAAATTGATCCGTTCCGCCTGATGACCCTGCGCAACATGGAGGATGCATTTGGGATTGATGAGGAAGGTTACGTCAATACGTCGTTTGATAAACTGACCGTGGCCCAGATTGACGATTTTGAAATTACACCAGGGTATCGCGCGTTTAGCGTTAATTTGATCAATGAGCGACAGCGCCGCCCTGCCGCGTTGCGTGACATTCTGGCGTTTCCCGCCGACATTACATTCCTCGATACGGTGCGCGACATGAAGCGCGAGATGATGTTGTTCAACCGCGCGGGAAATAACGATTTTGTTATCCGTGGAATTGCTGTTGAAGTACTTGGGGCGGGTAAATTTTTGCTGCGTCTAACTGGGCCAAAAGGTCGTGATATCGGGCGGCTGGATGTGCTGGCCGAAACCCTTGTTGAACGGTTTAAAACCGATATTGAAGGTCACTATATTACCAAGGCCGCGTTGAAAGTCGCTGCCAAAGGTATGGCGCTAGATTATCTGTCGCGCCTGCGCGCCGCTCCGGAGCGCCTCCCGATTGAAGCTATTCAACCCGCGTCCGAAATCACCGGCACCCTAGCATCTGGTGCGATGTCGCACGGAGCACTTGTGGCATCGGCCCACGAGGCTGTGGCCCATGGCACTAACATGGTTGGTGCTATGTCCAATTCGGGCGAGGGTGGCGAACACATCAGCCGCTACGGTACGATCCGCGCCAGTCGCATCAAACAATTCGCCAGCGGGCGTTTTGGGGTTTGGGCGGGTTACCTTGCTGATCCAAACCTCGAAGAAGTCGAGATTAAGATCGGCCAAGGCGCAAAACCCGGCGAGGGCGGGCAGCTTCCAGCGACTAAAGTCACGGTTGAAATTGCCGCCGCACGGGGCTGTGTGCCAGGGGTTGAACTTATTTCGCCGCCACCGCACCACGACACTTATTCCATAGAAGACCTTGGGCAGTTGATCCATGATGCCAAGGCTGCGCGGGTTCGTGTGGTTGTAAAACTTGTTAGTTCCGAAGGAATTGGAACGATTGCTGTTGGCGTCGCCAAGGCGGGGGCCGACGTAATTAATGTGGCGGGCAATACCGGTGGCACGGGTGCGGCGGCGGTGACGTCGCTGAAATACACTGGCCGCGCTGCGGAAATTGGCATCGCTGAGGTTCATCAGGCGCTGTGTGCAAACGGCATCCGCCAAAAGGTGAAACTGCGTTGTTCTGGCGCGATACAAACAGGATCGGACGTTGTGAAGTGCGCGCTTTTGGGCGGGGACAGTTTTGAATTTGGCACAACGGCCTTGATGATGCTGAAATGCGTGATGGCCAAGAACTGCAACGTGAAATGCCCTGCTGGCCTGACCACAAACCCCGAGGTGTTTGACGGCGATCCGCGCGCCTTGGCGCAATACCTGCTCAACGTTGCCCATGACGTTCGTGGAATTCTTGCTGGCCTCGGCCTTGCGTCACTGCAAGACGCACGGGGGCGGGCAGATTTGTTGCACTTGCTTGATCACCCAGCATCTGTCGGGCGGCTTGACCTGCGTGCGATGTTAACCTGCGTGTCCAATGTTGCGGTGCAAGACCCAACCTACCTTGAAAAAGAATTTTCTATCGATGACGCACTGCTTGAGCACGTTAAAACGCGGCTGGTCGACGGTGGTGAACGTGCAATCGAACTGCGCCTTAATATGCCGTTGAATAACCGTAACAAGACGGTTGGTGGCCAGCTTAGCATTGATATTGAACGGATGCTGAACCACGAACTGAAAGACCTGCCCGCCGCCGCATTTCAAGACATACGCGGACGTCGTTATCTTGATCATCACAGCCTGCGTATCGTTACGAACGGGTCTGCGGGGCAAAGTTTTGGCGCGTTTTGTAATGATGGCATGGTGATGTTACACACTGGCACATGCAACGACGGTGTCGGCAAAAGCGCATCTGGCGGTGAGATCATTGTGCGCAGCCCCGGTGGCGCGGCGGGGCGTGAAAACGTGCTGATTGGCAATTTTGCCTTGTTTGGGGCCACGGGCGGGCGTACGTTTGTACAAGGTCAGGCCGGTGATCGGTTTGCTGTGCGTAATTCTGGTGCCACAGCCGTTGTCGAAGGCGTTGGCGATTTTTGCGCTGAATACATGACTAACGGCGCGATACTTAATCTGGGTGGTTTTGCCAAGGGCATGGGCAACGGCATGTCGGGTGGCTTTGCCTATCAATACGATCCCGACGGGCGCGTGCCTGATATGATCAGCCGCGATTCTGTATTGAGCGGCACGCTTGTGGACGGGTCTGATCACGCTACACTCCACGAAAGCGCGGTAAAACAGTTGTTGGTCTGGCATATTGATGCCACGGGATCGGCCCTCGCGCATCAGCTCCTCGATGATTGGGACACTACGCGCAGCCATGTGGCGTGGATTATGCCCAAAGCCCTGTTGCAATATCAAGACGCCGACGAAATCCTTGCCGCGCGCAGCCGCAAATTTCTGGTGGATGAATTAGCGACCAGCCTAGCCAGCCACCAGGTTGCGCAGCTGAAGGCCGCATGGAAACTGGGGCGCGCGGTGCATCATGGTGGGGTGCCCAATTATGGCGATATGGATACGGATGACATATTTAGCCTGCTCGGCAGCTACATCGTGCTGGAACAGGCGCAGGCGATTGCGGTCAAAAGAGTTGGCACAACGGACCAGATTGCACGCGATAAGGCGGCACGTAACCTGATTCTCACAGAGGATTTTAGCCTTATGTCCGGTTTGGCCAAACACGCCAAGACTTCTGTAGACGGATATGATGATCGCGACCTTGCCGCACTCGTCGCCAATACGCGCTTAAATGATTTCAAACGCGCACTGTCCTTGCGCAATGTTCTGAGCATGGACAGCCCGGGCACCTATGCGTGGATCCTGCACCAAAGTGCCAAAAACCGCACTATTCTGGGCGATGTGCCCAGCTTTGATGCCCTGTTTGTCGAAAATGCGATTGCGGATGTAATCGCCCGTACTGCGGCGGAATAAATGATGAGTGATACAAAAACCAAAATTCCCTACATTCCCCAAGATGCGCCCTTTTCAGGCGAGCAAAAGCAATGGTTGTCAGGATTTCTTGCTGGGATGCATTCGCGGTTGGCTAGTGGTACCAACAACGTGGCTCCGGTGGTGGCGCAGGATGAAATCAAACACCTTGATATCATTTTTGGTACCCAGACAGGCAATGCAGAGGCCGTTGCCGAAGACGCCGCGGCGTTGGCCCGGACCAAAGGGTTCACGCCGCGCATCGCCGAGATGGATGAGGTCGATATGACCCATCTAGCGGCCATGCAAAATCTGATCGTGGTGGTATCAACCTACGGCGAGGGCGAAATGCCCAACAACGCGCATCAGTTTTGGGAGGCATTGTCGGCCAGCACTGCACCAAGACTTGAGGCGTTAAATTACGGTGTTCTTGCTCTTGGTGATACTAGCTATGATGAGTTTTGTCAGGCTGGAAAATTAGTCGATACGCGGCTCGAACAGCTTGGGGCCAAACGGTTGGCCACCCGCGTGGATTGCGATATCGATTTTGAAGATATTGCTGAAAAATGGCTCTCCAACTCGATTCCTGATGTAGGTGCCACTGCGATCGTGACCGAACCCGCTGAGCCGCCCAAGGCAAAACCCGGCTGGGGCCGCAAGAACCCCTATATATCTAACGTTACTGACAACCGCATTTTGTCAGGCGCAGATTCTGCCAAGGAAATTAGGCACATAACCTTTGATCTGGGCGACAGCGAGTTGATATATGAGGCGGGCGACGCCCTTGGCGTTATGCCAGTGAATGCTCCTGATCTGGTACAGGGGTGGATAGATCGATTAAATGTGCCTGCCGACACAGAAATCGAAGGCACGAGTTTATCAGACATGCTGAGGACCGGATTGGAAATCATGACGCCAAGCCGTGATTTGATCCTCGCGCTCGAACCTTTGGCGAATGACGATGAACTCACTCATGTGGTGTCAAACGGCGACAAAGAGGTTTTGGAACATTACCTTTGGGGAAAAGACGCCCTTGATCTGTTAAACCTGAATGTGGATTTAACTTTTGATCCCGTGCAGGTCATCGGCTGGCTGAAACCCTTGCAACACCGAGCCTATTCAATCTCTTCAAGCCCGAAGGCGCACGAAGGGGAGGTCCACCTCACCGTGGCTGTGGTGCGTTGGAAGCACAACAACAGGCTCCATAAGGGGGTCTGTTCCACGTTTCTGGCGGATCATATACAAAATGGTGCACCTGCTGGCATTTTTATGTCTCCCAATAAGAGTTTCCGTATCCCGCAAGACGACAGCGTACCAATGATCATGATTGGTCCCGGCACAGGGATTGCACCATTTCGAGCGTTTCTCGAAGAACGCCAAGCGCGGGGTGCATCGGGCGCAAACT
>Ga0307986_10002967_pt1 | contig 11953 bp, 9 predicted proteins | sample EllFjometageno82_FD_203170 | JGI IMG/M metagenome (GOLD analysis project Ga0307986, IMG submission 203170) | Marine microbial communities from Ellis Fjord, Antarctic Ocean - #82 | ecosystem: Environmental > Aquatic > Marine > Unclassified | place: Southern Ocean | collected 2014-10-09
ATTTTAATGATAATGCTAATAATGACAAAATCAGATCAAAAAAGATAGGTATTATCTATCAACAAAATAATTTACTTCCTGACTTCACAGCATTAGAAAATGTTTATCTTGCAGGTTTAGCTCTAAGTAATAACAAAAAAAATTCAATTCAAAGAGCTAAGAAAATGATTAAAGAAATGGGTCTTTCATCTCGAGAGCATCATTATCCATCAGAATTATCAGGTGGTGAGATGCAAAGAATTGCAATGGCTAGAGCAATGATAAATGAACCTGATATTATATTAGCTGACGAGCCGACTGGTAGTCTTGATCACACAACTGCAAAAGAAGTTTTTAATATTTTATATAATTTAAAAAATAAGACTAGATTAATAATATATGCAACTCATAATAGATTTTTTGCTAATATGGCTGATTGCAAATTAGAAATGATTGATGGTAATATCAAAACTATCAATGCCAGAATTAAATAATCAAAAATTTAATCATCTAAAAATTCATACACAATATTCAATTTGTGAGGGTGCAATTAAGATTGATAATTTAAAAGATTTTTGTAAAGAAAATAAAATACCTTGCTTAGGTCTTTCTGATACATCTAATCTTTGTGGCGCATTAGAGTTTGCTGAAAATATTTCTAAGGTTGGCACGCAACCAATTATTGGTACGCAAATATATTTTAGATTTGAAGATACTACTGGATTACTTCCTTTAATTGCACTTAATAAAAGTGGATATAAGCGGATCATTGAACTCTCTTCTAGATCTTATCTAGAAAACGACGCTCTTTCTGATCCTCATCTAGATATTAAGGAACTTTTAAGTGACACAGAAGGAGTGTCGTTACTTTCTGGAACAATTCATGGTTTGTTTGGCAAATTGTTTGAGAAAGGTCGTTTAGAAGAGGTAGCTAAATTATATAGTAGCTTATCATTAAATTTTCATGATAATTTTTACTTAGAAATTCAAAGGCATGGAGATCAAAACGAAATTGCTTTTGAAAGATTTAATTTAGAACAATCATCTAAAATACAGATACCTATTATTGCAACAAATGAAGTTTATTATTTAACATCAGATATGCATGAGGCTCATGATGCTTTAACTTGTATTGGAAAAAAAACTTATGTTAATGAAAAAAATAGAATTAAGTACAGTAATCAACATTATCTTAAGTCTAATGAAGAAATGTCAGAATTATTTTCAGATCTTCCTGAAGCTCTAGAGAATAATTTTAATTTACCATTCAAGTGTAATTTTAGACCACAATTTTCTAAACCAGTATTACCCAATATTAGTTCTGAAAAAGAAGGTAGTGCAGATGAAGTACTTATAAAAGATTCACTAGATGGATTGAAAGATAAATTTCTAAAAGTCTTTAAGATTGAGCGAAAAGATTTAAAAAATAATGATCAATTCATAAAATATAAAGACAGATTGGATCATGAACTAAAGATCATTATTGAAATGAAATATCCAAGTTATTTTTTAATTGTTTCTGATTATATTAAATGGGCTAAAAATAACGATATTCCAGTAGGACCTGGCAGAGGTTCTGGAGCCGGTTCTCTTGTAGCTTGGTGCTTATCTATTACAGATGTTGATCCGATAAAATTTAATTTAATATTTGAAAGGTTTTTAAATCCTGATCGTATCTCAATGCCTGACTTTGATATAGATTTTTGTGAGGAAAAAAGAGATCTTGTATTTAAATATTTAACAACAAAGTATAAAGATAGTGTTGCTCACATTATTACCTTTGGAAAATTAAAGGCTAGAATGGTCATCAGAGATGTTGGCAGAGTATTAGGTTTGTCATATGGATTTGTTGATAGTATTTCAAAAATGATACCATTTGATCCTTCTAGACCGCAAAGTTTAACCGAATGTATAAATAGTGAACCTCGACTTCAAAATTTAATTAAAGAAGACCCGCGTGTAAAAAAATTAATTGATCTTTCTTTAAAATTAGAAGGTTTGAATCGAAATGTAGCAACTCATGCGGCTGGTGTCGTAATTGCAGACAGAAAATTAACTGAGGTTGTACCTTTATACAAGGACGTGGCAGCAGATTTATTATTACCATCCACACAATTTGATATGTATTCAGCAGAAAATGCAGGCTTAATTAAGTTTGATTTTTTAGGTTTAAAAACTTTAACAGTAATTAATAGAACTCAAAAATTAATTAATAAAAAAGTTAAAAATTTTAAAATAGAAGATATTGATTTTGAAGATAAGAAAGTTTTTGAACTATTGTCATCTGGCCATACAGTTGGATTGTTTCAAGTGGAAAGTGCTGGAATGCGTGAAGCACTATTACAGATGAAACCCAATCATATTGAGGATATTATTGCTTTAGTTGCTCTTTATCGTCCAGGACCTATGAGCAACATACCTGTTTATAATGACTGCAAACATGGAAGGCAAACACCAGATTATCTACATCCGCTACTCGAGGACATTCTTAAACCCACTTATGGAGTAATTATCTACCAAGAACAGGTAATGCAAATTGCCCAAAAACTCTCTGGATTTACCGCGGGTGAAGCTGATATTTTAAGAAGAGCGATGGGTAAAAAGAAAAGAGCAGAACTAGAAAAACAAAAACAGGGCTTCATAGCTGGTGCTCTTAAAAATGGCATTAACAAAGATGTTGCTGCAAGTATCTTTTTAAAAATTGAACCATTTGCTGAATATGGTTTTAACAAAAGTCACGCAGCTGCTTATGCAATCATATCTTATCAAACAGCATTTTTAAAAGCATACTATTCTAAAGAATTTTTTGCGGCTTCCATGACAATGGATCTATCAAACCAAAATAAACTTGGTGAATTCTACGAAGAACTTAAGCGTATTAATATTAAAGTTATACGTCCAGATATAAATAAGTGTTTTGCTGATTTTCAGTTTGATGAAAATAATTTCTATTATGCTTTGGGTGGAATTAAGAGCGTCGGGCTCGTAGCAATTTCAAACGTTGTTAAAGAGAGAAAAGAAAATGGTAATTTTAAATCAATCAATGACTTTCTAAATAGAGTTAACCCTAAAGATATTAACAAACTACAGTTAGAGGGCCTTGTTAAAGCAGGAGCTTTTGACAGTATAGATAGTAATAGACAAGCATTGTTTAATTCAATTCCTAATTTTATCCTAAAAACAAAAAATATTTTTGAAAATAAATCAGCAAATCAAATTGATTTATTTGGTTCCGATGAAGAACAGGACAATAAAATAGTTAACAATATTGAAGACTGGAAATTTGAAGATCGACTATCGAGAGAATTTGAAGCTATTGGTTTTTTTATATCTGATCACCCATTAAATCAATTTAAAGAAATTTTTGATGATTATAAAATAGTTGATTATGCAAAATTTAATTTAGATGACAATATTAAGGATTCTAATATTGCAGCCACACTTTTAAAAATTACAGAAAGAAAAACTGCTAGAGGAAACTCATATGGTGTTATCAAATTTACAGACTTAACTAGTGTTTTTGAACTTTTTGTTTTTTCTGATATATTAGAACTCAATAGAGAAATTCTTATTGAGGGTAATTCATTAATCATAACCTTGACTAAAACAATTTCTAATGACGAGAAAAAATCTAAAAGAATAAATGTTCAAAAAATAGCCTCTTTAAAAGATCTTTTTAACAAACCCGTTAATGAAATTATATTCAATCTTAAGTCCTTCAAGGATATCAATAAAGTATCTGATTTAGTCAATGAAGAGGGTACTACTGAGGTAAAATTGAATATTAAAGATGAAAATAACAATATTAGTTTCAAACTTAAAAATAGACGTCTAATTGGAAGAAAAGCAATAAATTTGCTTAGAAATGATGATATTTCGACAATTATTCACTAAAAAAGACTTGTTTGTTTTTCAAATAATTTGTAAATAACAAGCAAATTAAATTAACACGCACACAGTTTGTGGTTTTATACCTCCGGTCCTTAAATGGAAATTACTGTGGTGGCTTAACCGGGAATAAATATGAAAATACCAAGTTTAACTATCCAACAATTATTAGAAGCAGGCGTACACTTAGGTCACAAGACTTTAAGATGGAACCCAAAAATGAAAAAATATATTTTTGGTAAAAGAGATTCAACTCATATTATTGACTTAACTCAAACACTAGAATTAACTAATGTAGCTTTGGAAAAAGTTTATAATACGATTGCTAATAATGGAAAAATTCTCTTTGTATCTACAAAAAAACAAGCATCTGAAGCTATTGCAGAAGTTGCTAAAGAAACAGGTCAATATTTTGTAAATTATAGGTGGCTAGGTGGAATGCTTACTAACTGGGGTACAATTTCTGGTTCAATCAAGAAAATGAAAAAATATGAAGCAGATTTAATTTCTGAAAATAGAGGTTTTACCAAAAAAGAACTTCTTAAAATGAGTGTTAAAAAAGATAAGCTTGAAAGATCGTTGGGTGGAATTGCTGAAATGAAGAAAATTCCAGACTTGGTATTTATTATTGATACAAATTATGAGTCTTTAGCTATAGCTGAGTCTTCTAAATTGGGTATACCGATCATGGCTATTCTAGATAGTAATTCAAATCCAGATGGAATAGAATTCCCAATTCCTGGTAATGATGATGCTAGAAGAGCAATAGATTTATATTGTAACCTAGTAAAAGAGACTATTGAAAATGCAAAAAAAGCTACAACATCCAATACTGAAGAAAAACCAGATATTGAAGATATTAAGCCAGCACCTAATGAAAAATCTACTAAGACCGTTCAAGAATTGGATAGAGAAAAATTAGATGCTAAATTTTCAAAGAAAGAAAAAGTAAAACTTAATTGATATGAGTGATATAGAAAAAGTAAAACAACTGAGAGAAGCTACAGGTGCTGGTTTTAAAGATTGTAATTTAGCAGTTAAAGAATCTGGTGGAGATTTAGATAAAGCAGTAGAAATATTGAGAGTGAAAGGAATTTCTAAAGCTTTTAAAAAAATGTCTAGAGATGCAAAAGAAGGTGTAATTGCAACTTCTGGAGATGAAAATAAAATTTCTGTTTTAGAACTTAATTGTGAGACTGACTTTGTTGCAAAAAATGATGATTTTGTTTCCTTTGCTAAGGAATTAAGTGATTTGAATAATTCAAATAACTCTGATTTGGATAAACTTAATAAATCTAATATGTCTAATGGCAAATCTGTTGAAGACAGCCTTGTTTCATTGATAGCAAAAATGGGCGAAAAAATAACTGTCGGCAAAGCAAAAACATTTAATGAATCTGGTGTAAAAAATTTTAACTATTTACACACTGTAGTTAAGGATAATTTATCTAAATTATCTGTTATAGCATCCCTCGAAACTTCTGATGATAGCGAAACTGTTAAAGCTTTTGGCAAACAACTTTCAATGCATATTGCTGCATCTAATCCACTTGCTTTAAGTTCAGATTTAATTGACAAAGATGTTCTTCAAAAAGAACAGGATCTTGTTACAGAAGAATTAAAAAACTCAGGTAAATCTGATGAGATTGTACAAAAAATTAGTCTAGGTAAAATGAATAAGTTTAAGCAAGATAATGCGCTGTTAACGCAGGCCTGGGTAATGGAGCCTAAAAAGAAAGTGGAGGATATTGTAAAAGACCTTAATATCACTGGTTTAAAGATTAAAGATTTCTATAGAATCAAAATAGGTGAATAAATGTTTAACGATAAAACATACAGCCAGAAGATGGATAAGACCATTGAAGTTTTTTCTAGAGAATTAACATCTTTACGAACTGGCAGAGCTAACGCATCAATGCTTGATTTGGTCAAAGTAGACGTTTATGGCCAGGCGATGCCACTAAATCAAGTTTCCAGCATCACAACACCAGATGCACGAACAATTAATATTCAGGTTTGGGATCTTAATAATGTGTCATTAATTGATTCAGCTATTAAAAAATCTGAGCTTGGTTTAAACCCTCAAATAGATGGGCAATTGATTAGACTGCCTGTTCCAGATTTAAATGAAGAAAGAAGAGGTGAGATTAAAAAGGTTATTAAATCTATGGGTGAAAAGTGTAAAGTTTCAATTAGAAATATTAGAAGAGAAGCTAATGATGAGTTAAAAAATCTTCTTAAAGAGAAAGAGATCAGTGAAGATGATGAAAAGAAATTTGAAAAATTTGTTCAAACTTTTACAGATGATCATATAAAAACAATAGATCAAAAAGTTGAAATAAAAGAAAAAGAAATAATGACAATATGAACCCAATAAAGCATGTTGCTATCATTATGGATGGTAACGGGAGATGGGGTATAAAAAATAAAGGCTCACGTAATTTAGGACACAAAGCTGGTTTAAATACCATAGAATCAATAATAGAAGAAACAATTAGCCAAAAAATTTCATACTTAACTCTATTCACTTTTTCAACAGATAATTGGAAAAGACCAAAAAAAGAAATATCTTATTTATTTAACTTATTAGAAAATTTTTTAACAACTAAAATTGAAAAATTGAAAAAAAATAAAATAAAATTAAAAGTGATTGGAAATAAAAAAAAATTTTCAATAAATTTAAAGAAGTTACTGATAAGATCTGAAAAAAAAACTTTAACAAATAAAAAATTGCAAATTAACTTAGCGTTAAATTATGGTTCAAAAGAGGAGCTAATAAACGCAATTAAAGATATTAATAAAAAAAAAAAGAAAATTAACTCCACAACTATTGAAAAAAACCTTTACACAAAAGGAATACCTGATCCAGATATTTTAATTAGAACGGGTAACACTAAAAGGTTAAGTAATTTTTTATTATGGCAAATTGCATATACGGAAATTTTCTTTGAAAAAAAACTTTGGCCTGATTTTACAAAAAATGATTATAAAAAAATATTAAATAATTTTAAAAATTTAAAAAGAAATTTTGGTGGGATCTAATGAAAAATGAATTAAGAAAAAGAATATTTACATCAATTTTTCTTTTGATGCTCTTATTATTGATGTTTCTGTATACATTTGTATTAATAGTGTCATTGATTATTATTGCCTTGATTGCTTGGGTAGAATTTTATGCACTAATTTCTAAAATTTTTAAAAAGAACAATTATAAAGAAAGAACTTTGAAATTCTTATTTAAATTAAGCACTTTAATATATTTATCTTACGTAGTTTTTGTCATTTTATTTGTGATGTTGGGTAACCCAGGTTTAGAGGTAGTATTTATTTATACAATTCTAGTCTCTGTTATGTCTGATATCGGTGGTTTAGTAGTTGGAAAAACTTTTAGAGGAAAAAAGCTAACTAAAATTAGCCCCAATAAAACAATCTCAGGTTCATTAGGTTCATTTGCATTTTCCTTCTGTTTGGTACCAATTTTTATCCAATTAAATCTTTTTAGTTATAATTATCTTTTATTATTTGTATCAACCTTTATTATTTCTTTTAGCTCTCAAACAGGGGATTTGATTATTTCTTTATTGAAAAGAAAAGCTAAAGTTAAAAACACCAGTGATCTATTGCCAGGTCATGGAGGAATACTTGATAGAATAGATGGTATTATATTTGCAATTCCAATTGGGTTTTTACTTTTAATTTAATTAATATAAATGAAAAAAAAAATAGCTATATTAGGTTCAACAGGTTCTATTGGAAAAACTTTAATTAATATATTAAAAAAAGATAAAAAAAATACTAATATTATATTGTTGGCCGCTAATAAAAATATTAAAGAATTATTAAAACAAGCATTATTTTTTAATGTAAAAAATATTATAATTTCTGATAGAATAAAATTTTTACAAGCAAAAAAAATGTTAAAAAATAAAAGAATTAATATTTATAATGATTTTAAATCTTTTACTAAAATATTTTCAAAAAATAAAATAGATTACACTATGTGTGCAATGTCTGGACTTGTGGGACTTGAACCTTGTTTAAATATTATTGAATTTACAAAAAAAATTGCTATTGCAAATAAAGAGTCAATTATATGCGGTTGGCCTTTGATTGCTAAAAAAATAAAAAAACATAATGTTGCTTTTATTCCAATAGACTCAGAACATTTTTCAATTTATTCACTACTTAATAAATCTACTAATAGTGATATAGAAAAAATATACATAACAGCATCTGGTGGCCCTTTTCACAAATTACCTTTGAAAGATTTTAATAATATAACACGTAAGGATGCTTTAAAGCACCCAAATTGGACTATGGGTAAAAAAATTTCCATTGATTCTGCAACAATGATGAATAAAGTATTTGAGGTAATTGAGGCAAAAAAAATTTTTAACGTAAACTTTAATAAAATAGAAATTCTTGTTCATCCTAAATCTTATGTTCACGCAATGATTAAATTTAAGAATGGCATAACTAAAATCCTAATACACGATACAAGCATGATGGTACCAATTTTTAACTCATTATATGAGGATAATAAAAAATTTATTAAATCAAAAAAACTAAATTTCCCTTTAATAAATGATTTAAATTTTTCAAAAATTAATATTAAAAAATTTCCTATAACAAAAATTCTTAAATTTTTACCTGAAAAGCACTCCCTATTTGAAACATTATTAGTTAGTTTAAATGATAAATTGGTAAAGATGTTTTTAAATAACAAAATAAAATTTGTAGATATCTCTAAAATTTTTTTAAAAACTGTCAATAACAAAAAATATGAAAAATATAAACATATCTCACCAAAAAATGTTAATGATATTATTAAATTAGATCATTATGTCAGTACTAATATTCAACTAAAAAGTATATAAAGCATCATGTTTATAAGATTATTAAAAATAAATATATTTTTACTATTATTTTCAGGAATTACTTTTGCTGAAGTAGTTAATAAAATTGATATTAATGGAAATGTTAGGCTTACTTCTGAAACTATAAAAGTATTAGGTGGATTTAATATTGATGACGATCTTATAGCTTATGATTTAAATCAAATTGTTAAAGATCTTTATTCATCTGACTTTTTTAAAAATGTCAATATTTCATTTAAAGATAATATTTTGAAAATTAATGTTATAGAAAATCCCATTATTCAATCAATTTTTATCAAGGGTATTAAAAAAAAACCTATTGAAGAGCAGTTATTTAAAAATTTGAGCATTAAAGAAAAAAGCTCTTATGTTCCTTTTAAAATTGATATCGAAAAAAATAAAATTATTAACACTTTAAAATCTGCTGGATTTTATTTTGCTGAAATAGAAATTGAATTAATAAAAAACACCAATAATACTGTAGATATTATTTATAATATCAATTTAGGAGAAAAAGCTAATATCCAAAAAATAAAATTTACTGGGAATAAAAAATTTAAAGATAGGAAGTTAAAGAATGTTATTACCTCCGAAGAAAATAAGATTTGGAAATTTTTATCTAACAAAAAATATTTAGACCAACAAAGAATTGAACTTGATAAAAGATTATTAAATAATTTTTATAAAAATAAAGGTTATTATGATGTTAAAATCAACAATCTCACTGTCGAGTTTTTAGACAGCAACGACTTTGAATTAAATTTTAATATTAATGCAGGTAATAAATTTTATTTTAATGATTTTAATTTAATATTACCAGAAAATTTTGAAAAGATTTATTTTAAGAATGTAGAAAAAATCTTTAATAAGTTAAAAGATAAGCCTTATTCTTTTTCAAGAATTGAAGAAATCCTAGATGAATTAGAAAAAATTGCGCTATCTAAACAATATGAATTTATTTCTGCAGAAGTTAATGAGAATATTATTGATAAAAATAAGTTAAATTTTAATTTCTACCTTAAAGAGACTGAAAAATTTTATGTAAAAAGAATTAATATATATGGCAATACAGTAACTGAAGAAAGTGTTATTAGAAACGAGTTATATGTTGATGAAGGCGATGCTTTTAATGAAATTTTACATAACAAATCAATTAACAATTTAAAATCAATCAATATATTTAAGACTGTTACCACAGATGTTCTAGAAAGTGATATACCTGATAAGAAAATTATTAATATTACAGTCGAAGAAAAACCAACTGGAGAAATTTCTGCGGGTGCTGGAATTGGAACTACTGGTGGAACACTTGCTTTTGGTTTACAAGAAAATAATTTTTTAGGAAAAGGAACTAAATTAAACTCATCAATAGCTATTGATGATAATTCTATTAAAGGCTTGGTTTCAGCAACTATTCCAAATTATAAAGATTCAGATAATTCAATGACATTCAGTGCTCAAAGTTCTAATGAAGATTATTTGACTGATTTTGGATATAAAACTGGTAAAACTGGATTTTCTATGGGTACTGGTTTTGAACAGTATGAGGATTTTTATTTTACTCCCACAATGTCACTTTTTGTAGAAAGCTTAGAAACAAACACTGGTGCTTCAAAAAATTTGAAAAAACAAGAAGGTAGTTACACTGATTTAGCTTTTGGTTATGGATTGATATATGACAAAAGAGATAAAGGTTATCAACCCACTGAAGGTTTTAGAAGTGCTTTTACACAGAAAATACCATTATACTCCGAGACTTATACATTGCAAAATGGATATGTTTTTTCTTCTTACCACACAATAGCTGAAGAAATGGTAGGTTATTTTTCACTTTATACAAAAATGGTTAGTACTTTAAGTGATAAAGATGTCAGAGTTTCTGAAAGACTGCATGTTCCTGAAAAAAGACTTAGAGGATTTCAAAAAGGTAAAGTTGGGCCAGTAGATGATGGATATGTAGGAGGTAATTATGTTACAACATTGAACGTGTCTACTAATTTACCTCAAATGCTTCCATCAGCACAAAATTTAGATTTTAAAATTTTCTTTGATGCAGCAAATATTTGGGGTGTAGATTATTCTAAAAATATAAATAACTCTAGTGCTATTAGAAGCTCATCTGGAATTGGTGTAGACTGGTTTACACCAATCGGCCCACTCAGTTTCTCTTTATCTAAAGCCATTACATCTAAAAAAACTGACAAATTAGAAACATTTAGGTTTAATCTTGGAACAACATTTTAATGAAAATATATACAATTATACTGATATTAATATTTAATATTTTTAGTTTAAATAAGTTATATGCTGAAAATAACATTTCATATTTAGATTTAGATAAAGTTTTTGCTATAACGTTAGCAGGTAAATCAATCAATGAGCAAATTTTAAAAATTAATAAGAAAAATTTAAAAATTATTAATGATAATAAAAAAAAGCTTATTGAGGATGAGAAACTAATTATTAGTCAAAAAAATGTTTTAGAAATCAATGAATATAATAATAAAATTTTAAAATTTCAAGATAATGTAAAAAAATTTAAAGAAAACAATTTTGAATTAGAGAAAAAACTTAAAAATCAAAAATTAAAAGCTACATCAGAATTACTTAATGTTTTAAATCCACTACTGGTGAAATACTCTAAAGATAAATCCATACCTTTAATCATCCAAAAAAAAAATATTATAATTGGAAAATCTGAGCTGGACATAACTGATGACATTATTGAATTAGTAAATAATAAAATCAAAAAAATTAACATAAATTAAGTATGACGCTCAAGTTAAATAAAAAAGAAATCATGGAGCTACTTCCACATAGAGATCCAATGCTTTTAATTGATGAATTAATAAATATTAAAAAACTTTTTTCTGCAACAGCTATAGTGAACGTTAAAAAAAATAGTTTCTTTGTTCAAGGTCACTTTCCCGAAAACCCTGTTATGCCAGGTGTTTTAATCGTAGAAGCTTTCGGGCAAGCAGCTGCCGCACTTACAGCCCAAGGATTAGACAAAAAAACTTATGCCAATAAGCTTGTTTTTTTAATGGGAATAGAAAAAGCTAGATTTAGAAGTCCAGTAATACCTGACTGTAAATTAGAGCTTAATATAGAAGCCATAAGATCTCACGGCAGAGTTTGGAAGTATAAAGGTGAAGCTTTTGTAAATGATAAGAAAATGGCTGATGCTATATGGTCTGCAACGATAGTTG
>Ga0307986_10002970_pt1 | contig 11945 bp, 7 predicted proteins | sample EllFjometageno82_FD_203170 | JGI IMG/M metagenome (GOLD analysis project Ga0307986, IMG submission 203170) | Marine microbial communities from Ellis Fjord, Antarctic Ocean - #82 | ecosystem: Environmental > Aquatic > Marine > Unclassified | place: Southern Ocean | collected 2014-10-09
ATGGATTGTCTGATAGTGACTTCATTTGTGCCGCCAAGATTGATCGACTTGCGGCGGATTCGAATTGAAGGTCGATATTGCCGACATAGAACAAGCGGCCTTGCGCTTAGATGGCGTCAGTGTAAGAACGCCATTGCTGCAGAACTTCGATCTCGATCAAGTGGCGGGCGGCAGGGTATTGATAAAACCTGAAAATCTTCAGGTAACCGGTTCATTTAAGATTCGTGGGGCATACAATCGCCTGAGCCAATTGACGGCTGCCGAGGCGGCTAATGGTGTTGTCGCCTGGTCGTCCGGTAATCACGCGCAGGGCGTCGCTGCAGCGGGCACCATGCTCGATATTCAAACGGCGATTGTCATGCCGCATGATGCTCCCAAGACGAAAGTCGACAACACACGACGGCTCGGCGGCGAAGTTATCAGTTACGACCGCTACACAGGCGACCGAGAAGCTATAGCGATTGAGCTCGCCAGAGAACGCGGCGCTGAATTAGTGCCGTCTTACGATCATGCGCAGATCATTGCAGGACAAGGAACCGTTGGTCTTGAATTGGCAGAGGATGCAATCGAGATGGAATTGCCACCCGATCAGGTGTTGATACCGTGCGGCGGTGGTGGACTGTCATCGGGAAGCGCTTTGGCACTGAAATCCCGCCTGTCGAATGTCGATGTATTTGCGGTTGAACCATCAAACTTTGATGACACGGCGCGCTCGTTTGAAGTTGGTGAACGTCAGCGCATCAGCGATGATGCAAGGTCGATTTGTGACGCACTGCAGACGCCAATGCCAGGCAAGATAACCTTCGGTATTAATCGGCGTCAATTGGCAGGTGTTTTGACCGTGACTGATAAAGAGGTAAGAGCAGCTATACGATTCGCATTCAGGCACTTGAAGATCGTAGTAGAGCCGGGAGGCGCAGTCGCGCTGGCCGCTGTATTGTCCGGAAAGCTGGAAACTGCCGGGAAGACAACCGCTATAGTCATCAGCGGCGGCAATATTGATGTGGATTTATTTGCCGAGATTCAGGCGGAGCCGAATTGAGCTCGACATAGCAGCGCTCGTGCAGCCGAAGGTGGCTTATTTATTGACGTGATTGACCTCGATTCTCGGCGGCGTTTTGGCCAGTCATCCAGCCAGCTCGCGTCAGTTCACATAATACTGGAAATGACGCAATTGGAAAATCAGAACATTTCGCTGGCGCCGGGCGTATCGTCGCTGGGCTTCGAGCGACTCTTAATGAAATCGCCGGTTATCATGTTTTCATAACTCTGCCCTGGCCCGACCATTGGATAGACACCCGCGTCTTGGTCGATGAGGACTTCCAGGAATGCTGGGCCCTTGAAGTCCATGAATTCACGGATCATCGCAGGGATGTCTTCTTTGGAATCGAGTCGCTTCGCAAACTTGAAGCCATCAGCTTCAGCCGATTTGACGAAGTCCTTGGCGTGTAAAGATTTGTCGCTGCCCGACATTCGTCCGTCAAAGTACAGTTTTTGCCACTGACGCACCATGCCGTCACCGCGGTTGTTGAGAACGATGACTTTAACGGGTTGATTGTAAGTTGTTGCCGTTTCCATCTCGCCGATATTCATTCGAATACTTGCATCGCCATCGATGTCGATAACCACCTTGTCCGGTTTCGCGAACTGAGCACCGATAGCGGCGGGCAGACCGAATCCCATTGTTCCCATGCTACCGGATGTCAGCCACAGGCGAGGTTCGCGAAAATCAAAGTACTGGGCAGCCCACATTTGATGTTGTCCAACGCCCGTTGAAATAATGGCCTCGCCTTTAGAATGCTTGTTGATCTCTTCAATAACTGCGTAAGGCTGTATAAGGTCACTGTCACGATCGTAATTCATCGCATACTCGCTTTTCAGCATGGCAATTTCTTCATGCCAAGTTTCGAAAGTCTTACTGAACTTGATATTACGACCGTACTCAAGAATATCCGTGAGGTCTGTATTTAAGATGCCGACGTGATGCCAGTCGACACGTTTGACCTTGCCAATTTCGGCTGAATCAACGTCGAACTGCGCGATATTCTTGGCACGCGGTGCGAATTGAGTTGGATTGCCAGCAACGCGATCGTCGAACCGTGCGCCGATGGCTATCAGAAAATCACAGTCTTCAACGGCATAATTTGCTGACGCCACGCCGTGCATGCCTAGCATATGCAATGCCAGCGGGTGATTGGTGTCACTTGCACCCAACGCCATTAGCGTTGTCGTCACGGGCAGGCCGTATTCTTCTGCGAATTGACGCATGGCCTTGCTTGCATTCGCATTAATAACTCCGCCACCGGCATAAATCAAAGGCCGTTCGGACTTGGAGAGCATTTTATAGAAACGTTCGCAGGCGTCATCCGACAGCTTATTCTCGGTAATGGCCTTCAATCGTCTTCGATAGCCATGTAACGGTAGCGTACCGTGGCCTTTGAATACCCCTGACCAATTTTGTATGTCCTTTGGAATATCGATCACCACTGGGCCTGGACGACCCGTCCTTGCCAGATCGAAGGCACTGCGAACCGTCTCCTCCAATTGCTCCGCGTCCGTCACCAGAAAAACGTGTTTGGCGACTGCACCCATGATCGCTGTCACTGGAGCTTCCTGGAAAGCGTCTGTTCCGATTGCCGCCGTTGGGACCTGACCGCAGATGACGACCAGAGGAACAGAATCTGCCATGCTGTCTCGAACAGGCGTCACGGTGTTAGTTGCGCCGGGACCTGATGTCACCATTAGTACACCCACTTTACCGCTAGCGCGCGCGTAGCCCGCGGCCATGAACCCGGCTCCCTGCTCATTGGCCGGCACGATCAGGGGAATAGCGGCCGAACCGTCAGTACGCTTGTTCTTACCGTTGTAACGAAATACCGCGTCATAGATGGGCAGAATGGCACCACCGCTATATCCGAAGATGGTATCAACGCCTTCATCGGCAAGAACCTGGATGACGGTATCAGCACCGCTCATCGACTTACCGCTCATTGGGTGTGTGTCCAGACTGGCTGTATTCGACTGTTCGTTCATCAGATTGCAAACTTTCGCATAAGTTACGGATTTTGCGCGAGTGTTTACTAATTTTTATGGCATTGCAATACTCGAACAACTGCGACAATATCCGCGGTAATTAGAGACCAAAATGGTTTCATTTGTAATCCTTCATATTAGGCAGGATCTAAAATCCATGCGGCACGCAATATCAGTTCTTTTACAGAACGAAGTCGGCGCTTTGACGCGTATGACAGGCATGTTTTCATCGCGGAGCTACAATATTGAGACGCTGAATGTTGCGCCCACCTACGATCCTCGTGTTTCGCGTGTCACACTGGTCGTATCCGGCTCTGACGCGGCCATAGCACAGTTGAATGCACTGCTGGCAAAACTCGTCGATGTAGTGAACATTCACGATATGACGCTTGGTGAACATTTTGCACGCGAACTCGCTATCGTCAAGATCAAACTGGGTGCCGGCGGACTGACGCGAGTCATGACACTCGTAAAACAATTCGGCGCAGAAATCCTTGATGAAGCGCAGATAAGCTGCACCGTTCAGTTGACCGGTAGGGTCAAAGACATTGATGCATTCGTCTCTGAAGCGGCTGACATTGGCGAAATCTCCGCTGTCGCTCGCAGTGGCACAGTTGCGGTTTCCAAAGGCGAAGTTACGCTGACGTCGTTTGACCGTCAGCACCTTCACGTTGGCTAGCCTGTGTCCAGGCTGAATTTTTCGAATTACCGTCGATTGGTTGTCAAAGTCGGCTCATCACTCTTGGTTGATGACTTTGGCGAACTGAATCGTGCCTGGCTGGACAAACTGGCGGACGATGTCGCTGATTTATCCAACAATGGGCATGAGGTCCTTATCGTATCGTCCGGCGCCATTGCGATTGGAGGCTCGGTGCTGGGGATCAACAAACAACGGGCGAAACTTCCGGACTTGCAAGCCGCCGCGGCTGCCGGGCAAGTGCAGTTAGTCCACGCTTACCAGGAAGCGTTTAGTCGTCATGGCATCACGGTAGCTCAGATTCTTCTCACGCCGGATGACACTGAGGATCGGCGCCGCTTCCTGAATGCACGGCGTACTTTGGGTAAATTGATCGCTTGGTCGGTGGTTCCGGTCATCAACGAAAACGATACCGTCGCGACCGAAGAAATTCGTTATGGCGACAATGATCGATTAGCGGCTCGTGTCGCCCAACTCGTTATGGCGGATGCTTTGATATTACTATCAGACGTCGACGGACTGTATACCACTGATCCGCGCAGCAATTCGGATGCGAAACATATCCTGGAAGTCGCCGCCATAAATGATGATATTCTGTCGATGGCCAGAGAGAGTCGATCGGGGGTCGGCACCGGTGGTATGGCGACAAAAGTACAGGCCGCTGGAATCGCAACGCATGCGGGGTGTATAACGATTATCGCAAGCGGCGTCATCGACAGTCCATTGCGAGCATTGAAAGACGGCGGTCGATGCACTATCTTTAACGCATCAGAAACGCCAGCAGCAGCGCGAAAACAGTGGATTGCCGGTGTACTTGATGTCTCAGGTGAGTTGAGCCTTGACGACGGTGCTATTGGGGCACTTCGGGACGGCAGCAGCTTGTTGCCAGTCGGCGTCGTCGCTGTTTCCGGTGACTTTAGTCGTGGTGACGTTGTCATACTAAAGACCCTGTCGGGAAAAGTCGTTGGACGGGGCTTGGCGGAGTATTCAAGTGATGAAGCGTCAAGGTTGTCGGGTGTTCAATCCGATCAAATAGAAAACGTTCTCGGCTACCGCGGTCGATCCGTGATGGTTCACCGAGACGAATTGGTGTTGTTCAATCATGACTAATGAATCACTCGATATAGCGAGAGAAATGACGGCGCTTGGAGTGGCCGTTCGATCCGCATTTTCTGAACTTTCTACGTGTAGTGGGGAGCTGCGAAATGCGGCGCTGGTAGCAGCTGCGGCCGCGATACGCACGAATGCGGCTAAGATTATAGAAGCAAATCAAGTGGATATGATGTCGGCCAAGAGCCGGGGCATTACCACGGCGATGCTTGACCGACTGATGTTGGATGAGGACCGCGTGGAGGCGATGGCGGCCGGTCTCGACTGCATCAGCGAGTTACCCGACCCGGTTGGCAGGATCCTTGCTGAGTGGGATCGTCCGAACGGCCTCAATATTCAACGCGTTACGGTACCACTTGGAGTCATCGGGATAATCTACGAAAGCAGGCCAAACGTGACTGCGGATGCTGCGGCGTTGTGCTTGAAGTCAGGTAATGCCGTAATTCTCCGTGGCGGATCTGAGAGCTTCGAGTCCAATCATGCGATTTACGCATGTATGAGGGAGGGCCTTCGATCTGCTGGCATTAATGAGAACGCATTGCAGATGGTTGGAACACGTGATCGGGCAGCGGTTGGATTCTTGTTATCCAGCATGGCTGAATGGATCGATGTCATCGTTCCACGTGGCGGCAAGAGCTTAATTAAAAGAGTACAGGACGAGGCACGAGTGCCGGTGATCGGTCACCTGGAAGGCATTTGTCACGTTTATCTGCATGCATCAGCAGAGCCATCGATTGCTCGCGATGTGGTATTGAATGCAAAAATGCGCCGTACCGGTATCTGCGGAGCGGCCGAGACAGTGTTGGTTGACGCCGAGGCAGCAGCGAGTCTTCTGCCTGAGGTGTGTAGAGCGCTGAGCGAGGCGGGATGCGAAATACGCGCTGACGAGACTGTCGCTGCGCTCGTACCTCAGGCGATACCCGCAATCGAGAGTGACTGGTCGACCGAGTATCTCGAAGCGATTGTCTCAATTCGTGCAGTCGATAACATCGATGCTGCGATTGCTCATATTGCCAAGTACGGTTCGGGCCATACGGAAAGTATCGTCGCAAGTGATACTGAGTCCGCCGAACACTTTCTTTGCTCGGTTGATAGTGCGATCGTTTTGCACAATGCCTCGACGCAATTTGCTGATGGCGGTGAATTCGGAATGGGCGCCGAGATCGGAATTGCGACAGGGCGTGTACACGCCCGGGGCCCGGTTGGCGCGGAACAATTAACCAGCTATAAGTATGTGGTTCGCGGAACGGGCCAGGTACGGCCCTGAAGGCAGGCTTCGCGCCTCAGTAAGGTCTGGCGATCATTGGCGCCGGAATCGCACGCGATGCGGCACTGCGATAATTTCTTATCGCAATATTTTTTCAAGTACCTGAGTTGGTGCGTCAGTGTCGCGATAGTATCCATGGTGTTCGGCCATTTTTTCGAACGCAAGGTCCCGCTCCGCTTCGCCCGCGTACCAATGCACCTGTTCCCAATTTTCTCCAAGAATATTCCGCAGAGTATCGGCGGCTGGCAAAGTAACTCGAATTCCGAATGTCCTTTCGGCTTCGACCAATGATTGAGCGACCAGGTTGTGTTTATGGCAATAATTCACTGCTTCCCTCAAGTCCATTGTTGTTGCTGCGCGAGTATACCGAAAGATTAGCGTTCCGCGGCCAAACTTGGCCGAGGAGGTGCTTTTCCAGCAATTATTTTTTCATTTCTTATGGTCTTGCACTGGCAGTCGCATGAATAATTAAAGAGAATACATTAATTGTTTTCATGAGATGCAGTGTGGCCGCGGATTCAACTGAAAAAGATCGTGATGAAAAGCGCGCTTATTCCGACACGATGGGCGAGTTCTTTAGTGTCGGCGTGCCGCTGCACGCTGTACGCGCAGGCTATATTCGGCGGCGCGCTGATGATCAGCTTTATGATGCTGTCAGATCCGGCCGATACGCGCATGTGGTTGCTCCCGACCGAAGCGGAAAATCGAGCCTCATCGCCGCAACTGCAGCCCGATTGGAGTCTCAGGGGAGTAAGGTTGCAATCATTGATCTCGCGCAGATCGGAGATCGCGATGGTGGGACCGATTCTGGCCGCTGGTACTACAGTGTTGCGTATCGATTATTGCGACAACTTCGAATTCGCTACGACTTACAACCGTGGTGGCAAGACAAGTCTTTTCTGAGTAACCGTCAAAGGCTTTTTGAATTTTATTCAGAAGTCATTTTATCGAATGTCAGTGAGCCGATCGTAGTTTTCGTCGACGAGATTCAGTGCATTGAGAACTTGCCCCACGCTGATCAGCTTCTGACGAGTTTTCGAGCGGCCCACAATGCGCGTACGACTGATCCGGATTTCTCGAGGTTGAGTTTCGTGCTTCTTGGAGAGTGCGACCCAGTAAGTCTAATGCAAGAAGCGGAATTGTCTCCATTTAATATTACTCAGCAAGTTTCGCTTAACGATTTTTCACGGAAAGATTTGGAATTATTCGTTACCGAACTCAATTTGGATCATGACGATGCGGCGATCGCACTGGATCGAATCTATTACTGGACAAGTGGGCAGCCATACCTAAGTCAGAAGCTTGCCCGAGCGGTTGCGCGGGAGCCGAGCCCGGATAATATTGAGCAGCTGATCGATCGAATCGCGAACTTGCAACTCGCTGGTCGCGCAGCATTGCACAGTGAACCTCACATGAGTCACATCCATCGCATCGTCGCGAATGATGGCAAGTTGCGGGAAGGGCTGCTTAACCTGTACGGAAAAGTACGCAAGGGTGTTGAGGTTCCTGCTGATCTTGGGTCCGAGCATCAACGTCGACTCATGGCAGTCGGCCTGTTGGTCATAGACGATGAGAGTAACCTTCAGGTTCGCAACAAGCTATACGAAATGGTTTTCACAGCGCGATGGGCAAATGAGAACCTATCCGTAGATTTCAAAGTGCCCGTAATCGTAGTGGGTGTTCTGTTGTTGTTCGCGATGATTCCGTTTTGGTATACCCAATGGTTACCGAATCCGTACGTCCGAGTGCTCGCCTCTGACGAGGTAGAGTTGCCAGTGGCCTCGGCGGCATATGAAAACTACCGGTCCTTTCCTGGCCATGCCGACACGGCTGACAACTTATATCGTGGTTTCCTTGAGCGCCGTGCTCGTTCGTCGGACAACGAATCGGAAATTGGACAGCTCGCATCACTGGTTGTCGAATTACCAGACGGATCGCGTTTTGCCGACGAATTTATCTCCGGTTATTGGGACCGTCAGTCGAGAGCGGCCGTCCAAATCGAGGATCGAGATGCGGCGCTCTTGGCGAAGATTCAGGCGCTAGTGCTGCCAACCCCTGTTCGGCGTCAGCGAGCGGCGTCACTCGTAAGCGAGGACTATCCCTATCTCGTAGCGACTCTTCCTGCGATGCCAGATGGGCCCACGGTTTTTGATGCCAGTGGCATGGTGTTGACGACGTCAGTCGGTGCCAAGATTTCCCAGTTCTCCTATTCGCCAAAAGGAGTGCAGCAACGTGAGGCATGGTCGGTGACCGCTCTCGAGGTCAGTCCCCTTGTTCGACGGGTGATAGTCGATCGTGAAGGCTCGGTCAGTCGCATAGGACTCACGCTCACCATTAGCCATGCGCAACTGTCTGACTTGCGTATCAAAGTTATAGCACCTTCCGGTCGTACTGTAGAGATTGATCCGGGAATGGAGCGAGCCTCAGATAATGACGACATACAGATTACCGTTGAGCAACTTCGCGATCTTTTAGGTGAGTCGCTAAGTGGTACATGGAGCATTAGTGTCCGCGACGAGAGTCTTGGCGTTGCCGGGCAGCTAGTCGGCTGGAACTTGAAACTGAATTCACAGGGCGTGGTTGAGTATTTTCAACGAGGACTGAATATTCCCGATCCTGTCGAGCGCGAGACTGACAATATCTGGTTCGATCCGTCCGGCCGGTATGCCGTGGCGCGTGCAGTGCAGAGTGATAGCGCGCGAGTTTGGGATTTGACATTCGCTGAGCCAATCCGTGCAATCGCATTGCCAGAAAGCGAAGTTCTCATTGGACTCGACGCGTCGGCATATCGACTGATCACGGCGTCCCAAAACACTGTAAATATCTGGGATACAGCGACCGGAGACAAAATTTCGAGTCTGGCAGTTGGCGCCATGAGTACGACGGCAGTGCTGACGCCTGACCGTTCACATCTGTTCGTCGAGCGCCGCGGAGACGTGGATAGCCGATTCCAACTATGGAGTCTTGATGACGCAATCGTAGTGGCAGAAGTCGTTGTTGCAGGTGTTCCGGCACTGGTTGCGGTTGATGCAACGGGAGGGCGTGTCGCAGTCGCGGACTTTGATCGTGCGGTTCGTATTTGGGATATGCAAACGACTGAATTACTGGGTCAGTTTGACTTGCCAGCACAGCCTGGCTCCATCAGCTTGTCAGCGAACGGTTCGACGATGGGCGTCGTGTACCCCAATGTTGGAGTTTCGCTTTGGAGTGTGGCGAATCCACAGCAACCGATGCTAGAGGAGTTTGGCGCAGGGCATTGGCAATTGGCGTTTTCTCCTTCAGGTAACATTGTTGCTGCCGGGCGTCCTGAGACTGGCTTTCAAATATTCAGCAGTACGGATGGATTGTTGGTTGGCCCGCCACTCGGTGTGCGCAGGCATGAGCAGAGCAAGGATTTGCTAGCCTTCAGTCAGGATGAACAGGTCTTACTAACTGGCAGTACTGCCGGCGAAGCGAGAGTGTGGCGGGTTCCGGTACCCAGCGTTCTCTCCGTTGATGCAACGCAGGCTGCGTCACATACGATATGGGGTTTTGCATCTGACCGTCCGATCGTCGCCGCACCGGATGGAGCGTTCCTTGTGATTGGAGATCCGTCTGGACATGTGCATATTGTACCGCCCGATGCCTCGTTAACTGATATTGCTGACATCAGCGATGATGTCAGTTTTGTCGGGCATACGAGCGAGGTTGTTCTATTGAATGTTTCGCCAACAGGCTCGATGGCCGCAAGCATCGCGGCGGACAATTCATTGCGATTGTGGAAAACTGATAGCGGCGAGCCCCTTCCGTACGTTGTAAATATCGCGGGAGCGAAAGTCTCACAAATGGCTTTTTCAGCGAACTCTGAATATGTTGCACTCCTGAGTGCAGGTCGTGTCTCAATCGTAGAAGTCAGCGATGGAGAAATTGTTGCTGAGTATGATTCGGCCAGTATATTCAGCGGAATGACTTTCGCTGGAGAGAGCGATCTCTACTTAGGCACAGAGGATGGCACGCTTCAGTTACTGAGTCATGACCCGGATAAGAGATGGGGCATGCAGCAGGTGTGGCAGGGACCAGAGGGGATACAACTGCTGCGTGCGTCTCCCAGGGGAAACATTCTAATCCTTATCGACAATAACAATCTAGCGAGTCAGTTCCGGCTCGCCGAGGGACAGATCGGCGCGGCAACCATGCAATTGCCATCAGATGTTCATGAAATAGCCTTCGACTTGAATGGGTCACGTGCGTACTTTAGAACTGCCCGCTGGTTACACCGCGCAAGCTCGTCGAATTCCGGGCTGAGTTGGCTCGATGCGTTATTCGTGCCGCGTGCACTGCGAGGTGCGGGTATCGTACAGGGCAATGGCATGATGGACGAGGCGCATAAGATTTATCTTCCTGTTGCGAGAAACGGGTTTCTAGAGCTACTTGAGCTGAGCTTTGGTGGGTCTGCTGCAAGTGGGTTGTTTGGCAGTCAGGATCAGCTGCTTCACGATTGGCGCGAGAAGCTCATCGCAAGTCCCCCCGAAGAGTCCTAACTAACAGCTCGAGTTTTTCGGCAGAAGCGTCCGCGGGCTGGACCGGTTCGCCGAACATGACCGGAACACGCGTGAATAGTCGGCTTGGTATTGTTCGAATACCACTATTCTTTTGGCGGCTGAACCAGCTTCCCCATAATCTGCCAAGTGCAACTGGAATAACTGGAACAGCCCGACGTTCAATGATCCTCTCAATGCCGGGTTTGAAGCGTTTGATCTCACCATCATCAGTTAGACTGCCTTCCGGGAAAATACAAACGATATTGCCGGCCGCAAGCTCTGCATCCACTTTCTCGAATGCCTCATTCATCAGGGCGGTATCTTCACTCTTGGAAGCGATCGGAATAGCCTTTGTGTTACGAAATATGAAGCTTAAGAAGGGCATCTTGAAGATCTTGTAATGCATCACAAACTGCATTGGTCGAGAAACAGAGCCGCCAAGAATTATTGGGTCCATGAAGCTAACGTGATTGCAAACGACCACAGCAGGTCCCGTCTTAGGAATGTTCTCGACTCCTGATGGATAAATTCTATAAACGACATTGATGATCAACCACGCAAGGAAGCGCATAAGAAATTCGGGAAGCAGAGAGTAAATATAAATAGCGACCACAGCATTCAGTGCTGCGATGAAAAGAAAAAGCTCAGGAATTGAGAATCCTAATTTGAGAATGATAATGTTGAAAACTACGGCACCAACCATGAATAGAGCGTTGAGAATATTGTTTGCGGCTACGATACGCGAGAGATGCTGTCGACGTGATCGTTTCTGCATTAGTGCGTAAAGCGGTACACTATAAAAACCACCGAATACCCCAAGCAATGCCAGATCGAGTAATATGCGCCAACCGCCAGAACGACTGATAAAGTCGGCGACAGATTCGACAGCTGCTCCTGCAGCTGCAGGCTGCGCGAAGTAAAGATCGACGGCAAATACACTCATTCCAATAGAGCCAAGCGGCACAAGGCCGAGCTCAATTCGGTGACCGGACATTCTTTCGCATAGTAGTGCTCCGAGTCCGATGCCCACCGCGAATGCGACCAACAAACTTGTAATAACAGATTCATTACCGTTGATAATATCTGCGGCATAGGCTGGCATTTGGATGGTCATCGCCGAGCCGAAAAACCAAAACCAGGAAATACCTAGTATCGATATAAATACGCTTTTTTCTTCGCGAGCGAATTTGATGATGTTCCAGGTTTCCTGCCAGGTATTAAAATTAATTTTAAGACTTGGATCCGCGGCTTCTGTAACGGGTACTTGGCGACTCGTCAAGTACCCGATGGAAGATACTGCAACAAGAACAAAGGCTAG
>Ga0307986_10002973_pt1 | contig 11938 bp, 8 predicted proteins | sample EllFjometageno82_FD_203170 | JGI IMG/M metagenome (GOLD analysis project Ga0307986, IMG submission 203170) | Marine microbial communities from Ellis Fjord, Antarctic Ocean - #82 | ecosystem: Environmental > Aquatic > Marine > Unclassified | place: Southern Ocean | collected 2014-10-09
GGTAAAACTCCTGACACTCTCTTAAATAGTAACGCAGAACATGTGGCTGAACAGATGAAAGCGGTTATACGACCTTATAGTAAAGTGAGCGCTATAAATCCATCAAATAAAAATATAATTCTTCAGAGTGGAGAAGAAATAAATTATGACCAGCTTGTTCTGGCTTTAGGTGCAAATCAAATTCGCCTTCCTCTTGAGGGGGACGGATCTGAGGAAATACTTTCAGTAAATAATTTAGACGACTACCGTAGCTTCCGGGATACGTTAACAACAAAAAAAGAGATATCAATCCTCGGTGCGGGATTAATTGGCTGTGAATTTGCTAACGATCTTGCTATGGCAGGTTATAACGTGCACGTAATTGATATTAGTACGCAACCTCTAGGTAAATTATTACCGCCTGCCGGTGGTGCTTTCCTGCAACGAAAACTAGAAGCTATCGGTGTAGTTTTCCATTTCGACACCATCACTAAGCGTGTTGAAAAAATAGGAAATAAATTACAACTAACATTTGCTAATGGAAAAACTCTACAAACAGATATTCTATTAACAGCAGTAGGACTCATTCCAAATACTTCTCTCGCAAAAGAGGCCGGCATCAGGGTAAATCGTGGCATTGTGGTGAACCGGTCACTGCAAACCAATTACAACGATATTTACGCATTAGGTGACTGTGCTGAAGTTGATGGCAGAGTACTACCATACGTTATGCCGATCATGCATGCGGCACGCGCCTTGGCAGCAACTCTAGCCAAAAAACCAACTCTAGTGCGATACCCTGCTATGCCAGTTCTAGTAAAGACTCCTGCGTGTCCAACCGTAGTTTCACCCCCTAACCCTGGTACAGAAGGAGAGTGGCAGGTCGAGGAAACGCCTGATAGTGTAAGAGCACTATTCAATGATGCAGAAAATAATCTACTCGGTTATGCGCTACTAGGCACAGCAATAAATGAAAAAATTACTTTAACCAAAGAGTTACCATCGGTAATGGAGTAGAGATTATTACTGACTAGGATTTATATTCAGATTTTAGTATTGTTGATCTTTGAAATAAGGGTTATTTGGCAGTTTCTATCATTGCACGAAGTAATACAAAAATTAACTTAGTCTACAGACAGAACTAGATCCATAGTCATCAGAATATGGACCCACACTTCTTCTCTTTGGATTGAATTACTCTGACAGGAGAAGATTATGCAGCGAAGAGATTTTATCAAACTAGCTGGAAGTACTGCCTTAATTCCAATTACGCCATCAGTCTTTGGCGAGCAAGTTAACCATTCAAAATGGAATAGTTATCGGCTGACTTACCAAATTAACCTTCCAACAAAAGGCAAAAGAGCCTTACTATGGCTACCACTCCCTGATACAGCTGATACGCATTACCAGTTTACTCAAGGAAGCGTATGGAGTGGAAGTACTAAAAAAGCTAAATTTCACACTATTCCCAAAACAAATTTCCCGGTTTTTCATGCTGAATGGCGCGGCAGTGGCCCACGAAAGGTAACAGTAAGTAGCATCGTTAAAACTCGTGACCGATCTGTAAATTTACAAAATTTTTCTGAGAAAAAGAATCGTATAATTCCTACTAGTATAAAACGTTTTCTATTACCTACCAGACATGCACCGTTAAACGGCATTGTGCGCATGACTGCTTCGTCTATTGCCACAGCTGCCAATGCAAATACTCCTCTAGAAAAAGCTCGCGCTATATACAACTGGGTGGTTGATAATGCACATCGTGACCAGACGGCACGTGGTTGTGGGCGAGGTGATATCAAATCCATGCTGGAAAAAAATAATTTAGGTGGCAAATCTGCTGATCTCAATACACTGTTTGTAGGTCTGGCACGTGCTTCAGGCATACCAGCAAGGAATCAGTACGGAATTCGCATAGATGAATCAGTAACGCATAAATGTCTAGGTAAATTTGGGAATCTAAGTAATGCGCAACACTGCCGCGCAGAATTTTATCTTGCTGATTTAGGCTGGGTACCAGTAGACCCAGCTGATGTGCACCAATTGTTGCTTGATGAGGGACTAACGCATGGTCACCCTAAAGTAATAGCGCTAAGAAAAGAATTATTCGGAGCATGGGAGATGAACTGGGTGACATTTAATCATGGAGATGACATCACATTAGCAAACAACAGCGTCTCAGGTAAATTGCCGTTTTTTATGTACCCACATGCAGAAATCAGCGGACAAGAACAAGACAGCCTGTCATCAGTAGAATTTTCTTACAAAATTATCTCTGCAAAACTTGTAGGCCCCCGTGCAAAGCTTTAGTAAGCCTAACTCTACTCCCTTCACATGTAACCTTCCTAAGGTCTTCAGGAGTTTTTAAGTTCTTGGCTAGCTCTTTGCTTTGTCGCTTGATAAGCATAATAATATCTAGTACTATAATTTTTATGACAATTATTGATTTAAGAGTGGTTGTTTCTTAATTTAAATTAAATGATTGCATAGCATTTTGCTGCAAAGCACAGAAGAAAAATATTTTAAATAAAGGGACCGAAATGAAAAATGATATCCGGGCAATTGTTTTAGCCGTAGCGGCCATGTCTTTGGTTGGTTGTGCAGCAACCCAGCCATCCGGCGACAGCTTTAACGCAAAACAATTAAGCACTGCTAACTACGCCAAAAAAGTTGATACCTTTGTGATTATCCATGATGCTTCATCATCAATGGCCAACGAACACATGGGGCGCGCTAAAATTGACATCTCCAAAGAAACCCTATCAAACATGAATCAAACGATCCCTCAGTTAGACTTTAACTCAGGTATTACTAGTTATGGCAGCGGAGCTAAAGTACATTTTGGACTAGCAGAGCATAGCCGTAGTGGCCTTGGTGATGCGATTGCGAAACTTACAAGCGCAAATGGTCCGTCTCCTATGGATGCAGGCCTCAAAACCACTAGCAATAAGTTCCTGACAGGGCTAGGCCTTGGAAAAATATCAATGTTCATCGTCAGCGATGGCATATCAGACGTGAGTAATTCTGGCGGTCCTGGCGAAAGAAATGCTGCCATTGCAGCTGCAAAAAAAATCAAAGATCAACTAGGCGACCGAGTGTGCATTTACCCAATACAAATTGGTAATGAACCAGGTGGGAAAGAATTTATGCATGAACTTGCCGAGATTGGAGGCTGTGGTTTCTTAACCAACCATAGGCATATCAGTTCACCGGATTCTATGGCAAGTTTTGTGATCATGACGCTTCTCGGACCCATAGAATCTCAAGCTTCTGATACTTCTCCTGACAAAATTACGTTTTCAGCTGATGCGTTGTTCGATTTTGACGGATCTGTACTAAAACAAGAGGGTAAAAAGTCTTTGGATAACTTGATGGCGGAGCTGGGTAAAGTAAAATATGATGTGATTGTAGCTCTTGGTTATACAGATCGTATTGGTAGCGAAGATTACAATAAAAAGCTTTCTGTGAAGCGTGCAGAGGCAGTTAAAAATTATCTGGTATCAGCTCATAGCATTGACCCCAGCGATATCTTTGTTGATGGCAAAGGGGAAGCTAATCCCGTAACCGGAGTGGGAACATGGCGTGGTGTATGTAGGGGAAAAGGGGGGAAACTGAAAGACTGCCTGCAGCCTAACCGCCGAGTTGAAATTGAAATTGCTGGTGTGCGCTAAATTAACCTAGGTTTACCCTAAATATAAAATAATAAAATATTTAAACCCTGCCTCTGGCGGGGGGTTTTAGGTTATATTGATTAAAATTCCACGAAAAACTATAACTAATACTCAGAGTATTAGCTTAGTTTCCCGTGACACTGCTTGTATTTCTTACCAGATCCGCATGGACATGGGTCATTACGGCCAACCTTCCCACCTTGACGCACAAACGGCTGATGCGTCTCTTCGTTGCCATTGCTGCTTGCCTCTTCACCCTCACCCTCACTTAGACCCTCATAAGAAGCATGCTGATATTGCATGTTTACAGGTGACTGTGGCATCTCAGAAGCTGCTTCCACTTGTTTTTCATCTCTAATTTGCACCATCATAAGTATCTGAATAACCTCAGATTTGATTTCTTCCATCATGGCTTGGAATAGGTCATAGGCTTCGCGCTTATATTCTTGCTTTGGATTTTTTTGTGCATAACCCCGCAGGTGAATTCCCTGACGCAAATGATCCAAAGCCGCTAAATGCTCACGCCAATGTGAATCTAGCGTTTGCAGCATCACAGCTCGCTCGTACTGGCGCATAACATCTTCACCAACTATATCCACTTTATTCTGATATTGTTGACTGGCAACCTCCGAAACTCGTTGACTAAGATTCTCCTCATTCAACTCAGGTTCTTTATCCAGCCATTCTTGGATGGGTAACTGTAATTGATATTCAGAGGCAAAAGTCTTTTCCAATCCCGGGACATCCCATTGTTCCTCAGTGCTATCTGGTGGCATATGGAAACTGACCAGGCTATCTAGTACTTCCCCACGTATTTCTTCAATAAATTCATAACAACTATCTGACTCTAGCAAATCATTACGAAGCTGATAAAGCACTTTGCGCTGATCATTAGACACATCGTCATACTCAAGTAACTGCTTTCGCATATCAAAATTACGAGCCTCTACTTTACGCTGCGCATTCTCAATTGCTCGGGTCACCCATGGATGTTCAATAGCCTCTCCCTCTGGCATTTTGAGGCGATCCATAATGCTAGCCACACGATCAGATGCAAAAATACGCAAAAGTGAGTCTTCAAGTGAAAGATAAAAACGACTCGAGCCAGGGTCACCTTGACGCCCTGACCTCCCACGCAATTGATTATCTACCCGGCGAGACTCGTGCCTTTCTGTTCCGATAATATGCAGCCCCCCGAGCTTCAGAACCTCATCATGGACAATTTGCCACTCTTCACGTATTTTTGTAATACGCTCTGTCCTGATAGCCTCACTAATCTTTTCATCCGAGCTGATCTTCTCAATCTCTGGCTCAGGGTTTCCCCCTAATACAATATCAGTGCCACGCCCTGCCATATTAGTTGCTATGGTGATCATCTTGGGACGACCAGCCTGAGTAATAATATCTGCTTCATTTGCATGTTGTTTAGCATTTAATAATTGATGAGGCAATTTGTTCTCTTCTAATAGCCGAGACAATAGTTCATTGTTTTCAATTGAAGTTGTTCCGACCAAGACAGGCTGCCCTTTCTGATAGCAATCTCTAGCTGCCTCAATAATAGCGTTATTTTTTTCTTCAAGAGTACGAAAAACTTGATCCATAGTGTCGTCACGAACCATCGGACGATCAGTTGGAATAATTACAGTCTCCAATCCATAAATTTGCTGAAACTCAAAAGCCTCAGTATCTGCTGTACCTGTCATACCACCCAGTTTGTTATACATACGAAAATAATTCTGGAAAGTAATCCCAGCAAGCGTCTGGTTTTCCTTCTGGATCGGAACATTTTCTTTAGCTTCTACAGCTTGATGCAGCCCTTCCGACCAACGTCTACCAGACATGAGCCGTCCAGTAAATTCATCCACTATCACTATTTCCCCGTTCTGTACTACGTAATGCTGATCTAGATGGAATAGCGCATGCGCACGAAGTCCCGCATAAAGATGATGTATAAGATTAATGTTGGCAGGGTCATACAGGCTAGCTCCTGTCTCTAACAAGCCGTCCTGGGCAAGAATTTTTTCTGCATTCTCAAATCCTGCCTCACTCAGCAGTACTTGCTGAGCTTTTTCATCTACATTAAAATCTCCCGGCGCATCTTCTTTTTCCTGACGTACAAGCTTAGGAATCAGCTTATTCATACGTATGTAGACATCGGTATTACCTTCTGCCTGACCAGAAATAATCAGTGGAGTCCGCGCTTCATCAATAAGAATAGAATCTACTTCATCAATAATTGCGTAGTTAAGCGGACGCTGTACCCGCTCAGCAGGATCATTAACCATATTGTCGCGCAGGTAATCAAAACCAAATTCGTTATTTGTACCGTATGTAATGTCAGCAGAGTAAGCCGCTTGCCTCTGTTCATGCTCCATGTCAGACACAACCACTCCTACGCTAAGACCAAGGAACTGATATATTCTTCCCATCCACTCAGAATCACGTTTAGCTAGATAATCATTTACAGTAACCAAATGAAAACCTTTACCATCTAAAGCGTTAAGGTATGAAGGCAAAGTTGCCATTAAAGTTTTTCCTTCACCCGTACGCATCTCTGCAATTTTTCCGCTATGTAGCACCATGCCACCGATCAATTGCACCCCAAAATGTCGCATTCCCAAAACCCGTTTACTGGCTTCGCGTACTACTGCAAAGGCTTCTGGCAATAACATATCAAGTGTCTCTCCATCCTTAATACGTTGCCTAAATTCGTCTGTCTTTGCACGTAATTCTGCGTCTGTAAGTTCCGCAATTTTAATTTCCAGTTTGTTAATTACACCAACAGTCTGGAAATATTGCTTGATCAGCCTATCGTTACGGCTACCAAATACTTTTTTAAAAACATTGTTAAACATGAGATATAAATTCTTCTACATAAATGCCATCATCAAAAATAAAGGGTGAGGCTTTCGGCCCCACCCCGCCATTACTAATTCATGGCCCATGCTCAATTAATTTTCTTTAGAAACCGAGATGGGTTCATCGCTCTGCCTTTATGCCTAATTTCAAAATGCAAATGCGGACCAGTTGACCGACCAGTGCTGCCAACTTCTGCTATTTTTTCCCCTTGCTTAACCACCTGCCCAACTTTAACTAATCGTTTAGAAGCATGAGCATAACGGCTGACAAGATCATTTCCATGATCAACAGAAACCATATTACCATATTCGGGGTGGCGATCAGAGTAAACCACCACGCCACTAGCTGCCGCTTTAATAGATGCCCCTGTTTTTGCTACAAAATCAATTCCCTTATGATAGGCTTTTTTACCGGTAAAAGGATCGGTACGATAACCAAAACTGGATGAGGACCATTTCGCGTCTACAGGCATATTGGTAGGGCGCATTTCTTCTTTGAGTCTGCCCTTTCTAAGGATAAGATCTAATGTTTCCAGTTTTCCCAACCGGTCATCTAGTGTGCGCGATAACTCTTCAATTTGATTGCCAAACTCACTAAAAGAAATATCCTTTGGCAGCGAAGTAGATACCGCCCCTCCTTGGCCCGGCATCTGATCAAACACAAATTCCTCTGGCTCAATACCAGATAATCCTGTAAGTCTCTTACCTACTGAATCTATCCTTAATAATCGAGCTTGCATCTGACCCATTTTAATCGCCATAGCATTTAAATTCACACGCAGAAATTGCTGTCTTTTCTTATACTCTTCCTGCTGAACGCTCATTACAAATGAGCGAAAAGAAGGGCTATTAATTCTATCTACATATCGTAGAGATAAATAATTTAAACCTAGGACCATCAGCACAACTACCAGAAATAGCGCCGCTAACAGCAGCATGAAGTGCCTTCTTTTAAAGGTTAATGTCTTTGCCTTTGCAAGATGACTAGAAACCAGAATAATATTCATATATACCCCCGAATTCTCGTACAATACATGTGTATTCTTTTCTACATAGAGCAATTCTATTATTAAGTGTTGTTATATATATTAAGAGTCACATTACTACCTATTATGACAATACATAAAATCAATTTCTTTCTTAATACACTCAAAGATGCACCTGAGCATCAAGAGCTATTTACCCAGGCCGATCGAATATCCGAAATGCAGGAAGCGTTCATGGGGGTTATTCCGCCCCAATTAGTACAGTTCTGCGCTCTGGGTAAATTTACAAATGGGAAATTAACTATAATAGTAGGTAATGGGGCAATTGCAGCAAAACTCAAGCAGATTCTCCCATCACTACTCTCAAAATTTCACACATCAGGCTATGTTGAGGTTACTTCTATTCAAATCACTGTGCAAGCAAATTACTATATTTGCCATGCAGTTAACTTGACCCGCGAAAAACCAGAAATAAGCCAGGCCGGCACAGAAAGCCTTAATGTACTTGCCACTAATTTACCTCTGTCACCATTAAAGACTGCTGTCACGTCGATGCTAAATAATCAGATCAAGCCAACAAAAAAACCTAGGCCAGACTGAAAAAATTGAGAATTATTTACATATATTCAAAAGGTAATTAATTTCAGCAACCGACATAGTATTCCAATGAATTTTGCACTGTGCTAAAATTATATATTCCAGGTAGGCAAATACTTCCTCCGGTTAGCTAGCAAATATAAGCACGCCAGCAGTTGTGTTACCCACAAGAAATGTGTGTCGATTCTTAGCAAATGGCCAAGTAGCTCAGTTGGTAGAGCAGAGGACTGAAAATCCTTGTGTCGGGGGTTCAATTCCCTCCTTGGCCACCATAAACAAATGATTGAAACATAGTATTTGCTTGTTCTTTACTATTAAGTGAAGCAAATCTCAACAATTCTGATTAAACCCCTAATCAGTGGTTACCAATCTATAGAACACAAGAAGTACCGATTTCTAACATCTAGGACGGGCAATCAAATATTGAATTAATACACTCCTATGCTTGTCTTACTTTATATAGGATTGTAATTTTTTTTTCTTTGATAGTATTCAAGCTCTTGAAATACTATAATCAGGGGTTATCCATATTCTTTACCAGTTACTTACATAACCAACTATGGAATTATTGGCCTTCGGCATTAATTATCAGACTGCACCTATTGATGTGCGAGAGCAAGTCGTATTCTCGGATGATTCAATGGAGGATGCATTACATGATTTGGTTGGTCATCATGCTGTGAAAGAGGCCGCGATCGTCTCTACCTGTAATCGTACAGAGGTCTATTGCAGCACGGATAAACCAGAGGAAGCGAAAAATTGGTTGGCTAACTTTCATCAGCTGCAGGTGCGTGAATTAGAACCCTATCTCTACAGTCTCCCTCGCGAGCACGCAGTAAAACATGCTTTCAGGGTCGCAAGCGGCTTAGATTCAATGGTATTGGGTGAGCCACAGATACTTGGTCAGTTAAAAAATGCAGTAAAATCCGCTGAGCTTGCCGGTACGCTAGGCTTGTTATTGCACAAACTGTTTCAGCGCACTTTTTTTGTTGCAAAAGAAGTACGAACATCCACTGAAATTGGCGCCAATTCCGTTTCCATGGCTGCTGCTGCTACACAGCTGGCAGAAAGAATTTTTGGGGATATTAGTGCGCAACGTGTGCTCCTCATTGGAGCGGGGGAAATGATTGAATTATGTGCCGGTAGCTTCTCAGCACGTCGCCCAAAGAGCATTACTGTCGCCAACCGTACTCCAGAGCATGCTCAGGCTCTGGCGAATCGTTTCAATGCAAAGTCGATAACACTAAATGAACTTCCCGAACAGCTAGCTCTTCATGACATTGTCGTAACCTGTACAGCAAGTCCTCTTCCGATACTTGGAAAAGGTATGATGGAACGAGCAATTAAAAAACGTAAGCATCGCCCGATTTTTATGGTAGACCTGGCCGTGCCACGGGATGTTGAACAGGAAGTGTTAGAGCTTGATGATGTGTTTCTCTATACTGTTGATGATCTCTCAGACATTGTTCAGGAGGGGCTGGATTCACGACAAGGTGCGGTAGTTCAGGCTGAAGCCATCATTGATTCAAATGTTATTAATTTTATGCATTGGCTAGAATCTCGCGAATTGGTCCCAACCATCCGCGCATTACGTAGCCAAGCGGAGCATTATCGTCGGCATGAGCTTGAACGTGCATTCAAACTTTTAGCAAGAGGAGGAGACTCAAAAAAAATTATGGAGTCATTAAGTAATAGCCTAACCAACAAACTTTTACATACTCCTTCCGATGTACTAAACCATGCTTCAGCAGATGAACGAGATGAACTTGTCGACATGGTGAATCGGCTCTACCAACTTGATCGTTTAGAATGAACGAGGGCATCACTTCCAAGCTCATACAGTTGAGCTCACGCCTTGAAGAGTTAGATGGTCTACTAAGTAGTGAAGATGTAACCTCTGATCTAAATAATTACCGTAAGCTTACACGCGAGCATGCCGAGATTGTTCCGGTAGTCGAGCTTTATCGCTCATATCAACTTGGCGAATGCGATATTCAGGCTGCCCAGGAGATGGTTGCTGATGCTGAAATGCGTGAATTTGCTGAAGACGAGATCCGAAGTGGGAAAGAAAAGCTTATACAAATTGAGCTGGCATTGCAGAAATTATTACTCCCCAAGGACCCAAACGATGACCACAATATTTTCCTAGAGATTCGCGCAGGGACAGGGGGAGATGAATCAGCACTATTTGCCGGGGACCTTTTTCGTATGTATACCCGTTTTGCCGAACGCGAGCAGTGGCAGATAGAGATCATCTCGCAGAGTTTATCTGAGGTTGGTGGATATAAAGAAATTATTGCCCAGATATCAGGTGACGGCGCCTATTCTAAACTTAAATTTGAATCAGGTGGTCACAGGGTACAGCGCGTCCCTTCTACGGAGACCCAAGGCCGTATCCATACTTCTGCTTGTACGGTTGCAATAATGCCGGAAGTAGATGAGATATCAGATGTAGTATTAAACCCTTCTGAGTTGAGAATTGATACCTACCGAGCATCTGGCGCAGGGGGTCAGCATATCAATAAAACTGATTCGGCTGTACGAATTACTCATAATCCTACAGGTATTGTTGTTGAGTGCCAGGATGGACGCTCACAACATAAGAACAAAGCACAAGCGATGAGTGTTCTGATTGCCAGAATTCGTGATAAACAGATGCGTGAACAACAAGCTAAACAGGCTGCTACCCGTAAATTACTCATTGGTAGTGGTGATCGTTCAGAAAGAATCCGTACCTATAATTTCCCACAGGGTCGTATATCTGATCATCGCATAAACCTTACACTCTATAAGATAGACCAAATTATGGATGGTGATTTGAACGAATTATGCTCTACGCTAGCATCAGAACACCAAGCGGAACAACTTGCGGCAATGGGAGAATAAAAAGCCACCCCACTCCGATAACACTCCTGACCTCGAATTCGGAGCCTTCTGTCTCCGATCTGGTGCCATAAAATGAATTCTGAAAAACAACAATACCTTACAATAGAGGATGTACTGAATCATGCGCGTATTCTTATTTCCTATAATGACGCACGAATATTATTGCAAAATGTTCTTAACATAAATCATGCATGCATAATTACCCACCCCGAACAAAATCTAACTCCGATTCAGATACATACGTTTCAATTACTGGTTAAGCGACGTGCCAGTGGCGAGCCAGTCTCTTATATTCTTGGCGAGTGTGAGTTTTACAGTATAAAGTTTAAAGTTTCACCTTCTGTACTAATTCCCAGACCAGAAACCGAACTACTCGTAGACTTGGCATTAGAGAAGATTTCCTTAGGCATGTCATGCGAAATACTGGACCTTGGTACTGGTAGCGGAGCAATTGCAATAACTATTGCGAAACATCGGGCCCTGTCCAATGTTACCGCAGCTGATAATTCTGCAGATGCCATAGCTATTGCTAAAACAAACGCAGAGTGCCTCAGTGTAAACAACATCAATTTTATCAAGAGTGACTGGTTTGGAGAATTAACTAGAAAAAGATTTGACCTTATCATTTCTAACCCACCCTATATTGCCCTGAATGACCCCCATCTAAATCAGAAGGACCTACGTTTTGAACCAGAACTAGCTCTAGTTGCCGGGCAAGATGGAATGGATTGCATTCAAACGATCATTTCTTCCGCTACGTCATACCTAAACGCAGGCGGATGGCTACTATTAGAGCATGGTTACAATCAAGCTAAAATAACCAAACAATTACTAAAAGAATCTGGCTTCATCAATATTTTTTCTCGCTCAGATTTAGCAGGAATATCGAGGGTCAGTGGTGGAAGATATGACCCGCCCCTTTAAAAAGCTGTTAAACTATTGTAATTAGCCGTCCTAATCA
>Ga0307986_10002974_pt1 | contig 11931 bp, 14 predicted proteins | sample EllFjometageno82_FD_203170 | JGI IMG/M metagenome (GOLD analysis project Ga0307986, IMG submission 203170) | Marine microbial communities from Ellis Fjord, Antarctic Ocean - #82 | ecosystem: Environmental > Aquatic > Marine > Unclassified | place: Southern Ocean | collected 2014-10-09
GGTTGAGGAGAAACTATGGAGAATGCCTCTTCATAAAAATTATGATAAACTTATGAATTCTAAAAATGCTGATATGCAAAATATAAATTATGTTGGTGGAGCAGGATCAACAACAGCAGCTCAATTTTTACAGAGATTTATTTTGAATAAAACTCCATGGGCGCATTTAGACATTGCTGGTATGGCTTTTTCAAAATATGGCGGTGCATTAAATTCAGGAGGCGCAACAGGATTTGGGGTAAGATTATTAAACCAACTAATAGAAGAAAATTATGAGTAATATGGAACAAACTCTATCAATCATTAAACCAGATGCAGAAGAGAGAAATCTAGCTGAAGATATTAAAAAAATTTTTATTGCGAATAACTTAAAAATTTTAAACAGTAAAAAAATACATATGTCTAAAGAAGAAGCTTCAGAATTTTACAAAGTACATCAGGCAAAGCCTTTTTACGACGATTTGTGCACTTATTTATCTTCTGGAGCTATAATTGTTATGATTTTAGAAGGGGAAAATGCTGTGTCTGTAAACAGAAAGCTAATGGGAGCTACCAATCCTAAAGATGCAGAACCTAACACTATAAGAAAACTTTATGGCATATCGATAGATAAAAATTCTGTCCATGGATCAGACTCTGTTGAAAATGCAAAAATAGAAATTGATTATTTTTTTAAAGATTAATTTACCTAAAAATATTAATTATAGATTCAGAATATGCTCTATATTCTTTTGCTTGAACTTTAGCTTTTAATTTTTTTTCATCATCACTTGATTCAATAAAAACTTTTTTTTTTAGGATTATTTTTCCAGCATCTAATTTTTTATTCACGTAATGAACTGTACAACCTGTTAATTTTTCATTATTATAAAGAACCCTCTTAAACGTATTAAGTCCTTTGTATTTAGGCAAGAGAGATGGGTGAATATTTATTATTTTTTTGTTAAATCTATTAATAAATTTTTTATTTAAAATTTTCATATATCCTGCAAGACAAATTACAGAAATATTTTTTCTATGTAATTCTTTTAAAGCTAATTCTAAATTCATTATCTTATTTAAGTTTAAAACGTGGAAAGGAATTTTATAAATTTTTGCAATTTTTAAACCTTTAGCTTTTTTAGTATTACTAATAATATAATTAATATTTATTGGAAAATTATATTCTCTAGAACTTTTTAGCAATTCTTTTAAATTAGTACCAGAACCAGAGATAAAGACACATGCATTTTTTTTTACCATTTTATCTTATTGTAAATATGTATTCTTTTTTTATCTTTCGAGACATAGCCAATTTTATATGGAGTGTATTCCCTAGAAAAATATTTTTTTATTTTTTTTACATTTTTTTTTTTTACAATTAAGCAAAATCCAACACCACAGTTAAAAGTTTTAAGCATTTCATTATCACTAATATTGTGAGTTTTTATCCATTTAAAGATATTTTTAGGCTTAATTTTTGACAGATCTAGATTTAAGCATAAATTTTCAGGTATCGATCTTGTAAGATTATCAACTAAACCACCTCCAGTTATATGAGCCGCACTATGAATTAAATTTTTCTTTGTTAAATTTAAAACTTCCTTAGTATAAATTTTAGTAGGAGTTAATAATTCCTCTTTAAGTTTTTTTGTAATTTTTTTTCTTTTTAAAATTGACCTCACTAAAGAATATCCGTTTGAGTGTACACCGCTAGACGGAATAGCTAAAATAATATCCCCATTTAAAACATTTTTTTTTTGCAATAGTTTTTTTTTCGAAACAATACCAACTGAAAAACCAGCCAAATCAAATTTGTTGTTATCATAAATTCCAGGCATTTCTGCGGTTTCACCACCTATAAGACTGCAATCAGATATATTACAACCTTTTATTATGCCATTTAAAATTTTTTTTAATTTATTAAATTTAATTTTTCCCACAGCAATGTAATCTAAGAAGAATAAAGGCTTAGCACCTTGAACAATTAGATCATTTACACACATAGCAACAAGATCTATCCCTATAGTATCAAATTTATTAAATTGATTAGCTAAATCTATTTTAGTTCCAACACCGTCTGTGCTTGAGACTATTAAAGGGTCTTTTATCTTTATTTTACTAATATCAAAAGTAGAACCGAAAGCTCCTATATTATCTTTATTTAAGTACTTATTCTTTTTTTTGACATCTTTTTTTGAAACTTTTGCAATATAACCTACAAAACGATCAGCTAAATTAATGTTAACTCCACTTTTTTTATAGGTATTTTTTGTTTTTCGCATGAATAAAATGATAACTAATTGAAATGAATTTTTTTTTTTATATACTTTGTATAATAGTCTTTCTATTTAAAACTCAAACAGTTTTTTCAGAGAACTCAGTTTACGATGTTAACAATGTTGAGGTAAGTAGCAAAATAAACAACAATTTAGATAAAAAAAAATTAATTCAATCCTCTTTTCAAAAAGCATTTATAATTTTTGTCAACAAAACACTTCTTAAAAAAGATGCTATGAGTTTATATAAGACAAAAATTAGCTCTATTGAAGATTTGGTATTTTCATACCAGATTGTTGAAGAAGAAAAAAAAAATAATAGAGAACAAATAATAGTAACAAACATCAAGTTTGATCAAAAAAAAATTACTAATTTTTTTGCATTAAAAGGAATTTCTTATGCGGATGTCGAAAATATTTCTCTAACTCTACTTCCTATATTTATTAAAAACAGAGATGTTTTTATGTATGCTGATAATTTTTTTTATAATAATTGGCTCAATTCTAAGGATGAAAAAAAAAATTCAGACGATACTCTAATTAGCTATAGCTTAGGATTAGAAGATATTGAAGACCTTCGATATATAAATTTAAATAAAGATAATTTAGAATCGATTGATGTAAAAAAAATTACTTCGTTAAATAATATAAAAAACTATGCTATTTTAATAATTTATTTTACTGAAGGAAAATTCAGAGCATATATTAAAACTAATATTAAAAATAAAGAAGTAGATAAAAACATAGAACTTAAAGTATACCCTAACAATGAGATAAGAACATATGAAGAGGCTTTAGTAACACTTAAAGATGAAATTATTCAAATCTGGAAAAGTCAAAACTTAATTGATATTAGGACACCCTCATTTTTAGACTTGTTTTTAAATGTTAAAAAAATTGATGATTATTTAAAACTTCGTTCTATTTTTGATTCTATAGATTTAATCGAATATTATTCTGTATCAATGATGACCAGTGAATACGTAAAAATAAGATTAAAATATAAAGGAAAGTTAAATAAATTAAACAACAAACTTTTAGAAAAAAAAATCAAAATTAAGATTGTAAATAATATTTGGAAGATAAAAGTTAATTAAAATGAATCAATTAACGTTTAAGTTTCCATTTAAAACAAATTATTTTAAAGAAGATTTTTATGTTTCTAAAAATAATTTTGAAGCGTACAAACTAATAGAAACATGGCCTAATTGGTCTAGCAAATTTATAAATATTTTTGGCCCCGTTGGCTGTGGAAAAACTCATTTAGCTAATATTTTCAAAAAAAAAATTAACTCTTTTTATATAAAAGCATCAAATTTAAACAACAGTTCTCTTTCTCTTATAAAAGAAAAAGAGTGTTTCATCATAGATGAATATCAAAATAATGTTGAGGAAACATTATTTTATTCTATTTTAAATCAGTGTTATCTCTCCAATCAATATGTTGTAGTAAATTCTTTAAAACCGATTCATTCTTTTAAAGTCATACTCAATGATTTAAAATCACGATTCAGTAGTTTTGTTAATATTGGCATTAATTTACCAACAGACGAGTTGATAAAAGTAATTATAAGTAAAAATTTTTCTGACAAACAGGTTAAAATGGATAGTAAATTGCTGGAGTATATTTTTAAAAATATTGATAGATCCTATGAAGGTATATTTGATTTAATTGATAAAGTAGATAACCTTTCTTTATCTACTGGAAAATCTATAAATATTAATCTAATAAAAAAAGCATTAAACAAATGAATAAATATAGATCTCATAATTGCTCAGAACTAACAGAGTCGGATACTGGTAAAAAAGTATATTTAGCAGGTTGGCTTCACAGAAAAAGAGACCACGGAAATTTACTTTTTGTAGATTTACGAGATCATTTTGGAATCACACAGTGTGTTGTCCAAAATAAAAATAAATATTTTAAAGTTTTAGAAGGTCTTAAACCAGAGTCTGTAATAAAAGTTTATGGAGATGTAGTTAAAAGAGAAAAAGGAACAGAAAATAAAGATTTAAAAACAGGAAAAATTGAAATTAAGATAGATAATATAGAAATTTTATCTGAGTCAAAAGACCTTCCTATGCCCGTATTTGGAGAACAGGAATACCCTGAAGATATAAGATTAAAATATAGATTTTTAGATCTAAGAAGAAGCAAAATGCATAAAAACATAGTACTAAGGTCTAAAGTTATTTCATTTATAAGAAGTGAAATGACAAAATTAGGTTTTTTAGAATTTCAAACTCCAATTTTGACATCCTCAAGTCCTGAAGGTGCTAGAGATTTTTTAGTTCCCAGTAGATTGAATCCTGGAAAATTTTATGCTCTACCCCAAGCTCCACAACAATTTAAACAATTAATTATGGTCTCAGGTTTTGATAAATATTTTCAAATCGCACCGTGTTTTAGGGATGAAGACGCTAGAGCTGACCGAAGTCCAGGTGAATTTTATCAATTAGATATTGAGATGTCTTTTGTTGAGCAAGAAAATATATTCGAAACTGTAGAAACACTAATAATTAATTTGTTTAAAAACTTTTCTTCAAGAAAATTGATGTTTAAAAAATTTCCTAGAATTCCCTACGAAGAAGCAATGGTTAAGTATGGTTCAGATAAACCAGATTTAAGGAACCCTATTTTGATCTACGATTTAACAAATATTTTTACCAGAGAGGATGTTACATTTGATATTTTTAAGAAACTTGTAAAATCAGGATCGAACGTAAGATCTATTGTAACCAAAAAAACTAAAGACAAACCAAGAAGCTTTTTTGACAACATGGATAAGTGGGCTAAAGAACAAGGTTCATCAGGCCTTGCTTATTTTACTATTGAAAAAGAGAATGAGATTTCAGCTAAAGGACCCATAGGTAAATTCTTTAAACAAGAAGCTTTAAAAGAAATAATGAAAATAACTTCCGCAGAAGTTGGAGACAGTATATTTTTTGCCTGCGGTAAAATTAGTGATATTGAAAAAATTACTTCTTTGGCGAGAGAGAAATTAGCTAAAGATTTAGATCTTGTTGATGAAAATAAATTTGCATTTTGTTGGATAGTTGATTACCCGATGTTTGAACTAGATGAAACAAGTAAAAAAATTCAATTTAGCCATAATCCTTTCTCTATGCCTCAAGGCAATATTGAAAAATTAAATTTTGAAAACCCTTTAGAAATTAAAGCATACCAATATGATATTGTTTGTAACGGTATTGAGCTATCATCAGGAGCAATTAGAAATCACATTCCAGAATTGATGTACAAATTATTTTCAATTGCAGGTTACGATAAAATTAAAGTAGATGAAAAATTCAGTGGAATGATCAACGCACTTAGTTATGGCGCTCCACCGCACGGAGGAATAGCGCCAGGAATTGATAGAATTGTTATGTTGCTAGCTGGAGAAAAAAATATTCGAGAGGTTACTGTCTTCCCCTTAAATCAAAATGCGCAAGATTTGTTAATGGAGGCTCCTTCAAAAGTGGATGAAAAACAATTAAAAGAACTTGGTTTAAAGCTAGATAAAAAAATTAATTCTTAGTTTTTAAGTTAATTCTAATATCGCTTAGATCTACAAGTTTCTCTTCATAATTACTTCTAACAAAACCTTTAGAAGTAATATTTTTTACTATCTTTAAAAATTTATCATCGGTATCACCGCCATCACTAATATCTGTAGTGCTAGCAATAGAAGGTGTGTGAGCTAATTCTTCCCTACCTAAGTAAGATATAGCAAGTTCTCTAAACACGTAATCAAGTATGGACGTAGCACTTAAAATTCTGTCGTTACCGCCAACATTACCTGATGGCTCAAATTTAGTGTCAATAAATGCATCAACGTATTCATCCAAAGGCACCCCGTATTGTAAACCTAAAGATATAGCTATAGCAAAGTTGTTCATCATGGCTTTAACTAACTCACCTTCTTTATTAGTATCGATAAAAATCTCTCCGATTTTTCCATCATTGTACTCACCTGTATGTAAATATACTTTATGGTTACCAATCTGAGCTTTCTGGATATAACCCTTTCTCCTATCAGGCATTCTAAATCTTTTTTCTACCTGACCTTTAACTTTATTATTCAAACTAATATTGTTAACAGGAGTATCTTTTTCATTTTTTACTTCGCTCGTTAGCAGTCCTGAAACGTCAATAGAACTTTTATTTTTTTTGTCATCAGATTTACTTTTATTGCCTATTGCTTTAGTTTTTCTATTGTTAAGTTTAACTTCAATAACCTCAACTTCTCCATCTTTTCTAGCGTCAATTTTAGATAATTCAACGTCGTTTAACTCATCAAGAGTATGAACGGTCTTAAATGTACACGTGTAATAGGTTTCAACTATAAATTTTTTCATTATAAATTTTTTGGAATTAATGATATTTAAGATATATATCAAATATAACGAGTGTCTATAAGTTAATATACACCCGTAGAGTGTGTGAATTTAAAACATGATAAATCTAAGACATATTTTTACTTGGTGGCATAAACAAACATTTGGAACATTTCTGAAAACATCATTTTTTGGTAAATTTGTTGGAGAGGATTCTGCTGGCAACAAGTATTACAAGAGTAAAAAAGATGAAAGGTGGGTAGTGTACCGAGACAACGTAGAAGCATCAAAGATAACATCAGAGTGGTTTTTGTGGATGCACCACACAATTGATGAAGTGCCTAAAAATAATAAAAAAAAATATCTCTGGGAGAAAAAACATTTAGAGAATCAAACAGGTACAATTAATTCTTATAAGCCAAATTTTATATCAAAATTAAATAAAGATAAAAAAAAATATGATACCTGGGAAAATTAATCTTATATTTTTTTTATTTTTACTAAACTTTTCTACTATTGTTTTTACCGAAGATAAAATAACCACTGTGCCGTTGGTTAATCTCGAAAATTTAGAGCCTAGCTTTGAGAAAGAAGACTTAGAAGGTGATAATATTTTAGAAAAAAATAACATTATTTTAAAAGAAAAAAAAACTACACCGCAAGAAAGCACAGTAATAAAAGTTAACATTATTGCTTTAGACAAAATTACTGCAAAAACTTCTGGTATTAAATTACTTTTAGGTGAAACAAAAAAATTTGGTCTGATTGAAATCAAAGCTATAAAATGCGGAAATGTAGAGTCTCAATCAGAAAAAGGTCAAGCCGCATACATTCAGGTAAAAGATCTCTCTGATGATGTAAATAATCAAGTTTTTGTATTTAATGGGTGGACTTTTTCTTCTAGTACAACTTTAAATCCATTGGATCATCCTGTCTATGATTTTTGGCTTATTAGCTGTGAGAATGTTTAAAAGAATTTTTCTTTTGAAAGCCAGTTAGTATCAAAATCAGAGTTAATAAATTTTTCATGTTTAAGAATTTTTTTATGTAAATCTATTGTAGTAGTTATCCCTTCTAAAACAAATTCATCGAGTGATCTTAATGTCCTTTGAATTGCTTCAGTTCTATTTCTACCTTTGCATATTACTTTAGCTATTAAACTGTCATAATAAGGAGTTACCTTACAGCCTTGAAAAATTGACCCATCGACTCTAGTTCTAAATCCTGAGGGTTGGTGGCAAACACTAATCGTTCCTGGACTGGGTTGGAAATCTAAAGCTGGATTTTCTGCATTTATTCTGCACTCAATAGAGTGACCTCTGGGATCTATATCACTTTGTTTTAAAGCAGTTTCTCCACAAAATGCTATCCAAAGTTGTTCTTTAACTATGTCTATTCCAGTTTGAACTTCAGTAACAGGATGCTCAACCTGAACTCTAGTATTCATTTCTAAAAAATAAAATTTTCCATTCTCATAAATAAATTCTACTGTGCCAGCGCCTTCATACCCAATCTGTTCAACCATTTTTACTGTTTTACTTAGTAAATCTTTTCTCTGTTCATCCGTTAAAACTGGGCTGGGAGTTTCTTCTATTAATTTTTGATGTCTTCTCTGAACTGAACAATCCCTTTCACCTAAGTGAACCGTTCTATTTTTACCAGACATTATTTGTACCTCTATGTGTCTAGGATGTTTAAAATATTTTTCAATATACAGTTCATCGTTACCAAAATATTTTTTAGCCTCCGTTTTGGCTGTTAAAAAAAGATTTTCAAGCTTACTTTCCTCATCAACTATTTTCATACCTTTTCCACCACCACCAGCCGCTGCTTTAATAAGAACTGGATAGCCTATCTCTTTGCAAAGAGATTTAGCTTCTTCGACAGATTTCACCCCACCTTCAGAACCTTCAATGATAGGCAGCCCATATTTTTTTGCTATTTTCTTTGCTTGAATTTTGTCACCCATTTCACCAATAAGTTTAGAGCTTGGTCCTATGAATTTAATTCCATGTCTAGTCACAATTTCTGCAAATTTTGAATTTTCAGATAAGAATCCATAGCCAGGATGAATTGCTTCAGCTCCAGTTAAATCAACTGCTGACATTAATGATGAAATATTTAAATAGCTATTTTGTGGTTGGTGAGAACCTATACACACGCTTTCATCCGCAAGCCTAACGTGCATTGATTCAGAATCAACATCTGAATGAACTGCTACGGTTTTGATGCCCCATTCTTTACAAGCTCTTATTATTCTAACAGCAATCTCTCCTCTGTTAGCAATTAAAACTTTTTTAAACATTAAATTTATTTTAAAAGAATTAAAGTTTGCCCAAACTCTACTGGCTGCCCATCTTTAATTAAAATATTTTTTACCTCTCCGTCGTCAGTAGATGGTATATGATTCATAGTTTTCATGGCCTCTACGATCATTATAGTTTGTCCTTTTTTTATTTTATCTCCAACTTTAATAAATTGTTTTGCTCCTGGTTCTGGCGCTAAGTAAGCTGTTCCAATAATAGGAGATTTTATTGTGACACCTTCTTCTTCATTTAATAAATTTTTTTTATTGGAAATTTGATTTTCAGACACATTATTTGTGTTTGGCATTTTTGCCCACTTAGAAACTTTTATTTTAGTGTCACCATTTTGATATTCCAACTCAGATAACTTGAACTCATCTAAGTTATCTACAAGTTCTTCGATTAATTTTTTATCTATTTTCATTTTTGATTATCTCTTTAAGCCCTTCCAAAGCTAAAATATACCCTTTGACACCAAACCCACAAATAATACTTCTAACTGCTTTACTTATTAAAGATTTATGCCTGAATTTCTCTCTATTGTAAATATTTGTAATGTGTAATTCTACAATAGGTATGTTCAGTATCATTAAAGCATCTCTAATTGCTACAGAAGTGTGGGTATATGCGGCAGCATTAATTATTAAACCATTGTATTTTTTTCTAGACTCTTGAATAAAATCTACAATTTTACCTTCAATATTTGATTGTTTAAAAGTTACCTGAATATCTTTTTTTTTTGCAAAATTTTTACAATTTTTTTCTATTTGTTTTAATGTTACGTTTCCATATTTTTCTTTCTCTCTTTCACCTAAAAGATTAAGATTTGGTCCGTTAATAATAATAATTTTATGCTTCATTTTTTGAAAAGTAGGTATATTAAATATCTTAATTATGGCAAAAATACAATTAAATGGACGAAAATTAGAGTTAAGTAGCAAATACTCTATAAGTGCATTGTTAAAAAAATATAAAATTGATAGTAAAAAAATTGCCGTAGAATTAAATGGCAAGATAATAAACAGAAATAAATATAAATTAACTTATATTAAAAATAAAGATAAAGTTGAAATAGTACATTTTATTGGTGGTGGCTAATTATGAACAAGGATATTTTTAAAGTAGGTAATCAGATTTCGAAATCGAGATTAATTGTGGGAACGGGAAAATATAAAAATTTTAAAGAAACAGCTAAAGCAATAAAAGCATCTGGCGCAAATATAGTTACTGTAGCCGTTAGAAGAATAAACATTTTAGATAAGAAAAAACCTTTGTTGACTGATTATTTAAATCCTAAATTAATTAAATATCTTCCTAATACAGCTGGTTGTTTCAACGCAGATGAATCTCTTAGAACATTAAGACTAGCTCGAGAGATGGGTGGATGGAAAATGGTAAAGCTTGAGGTTTTAGGAGATAAAAAAACTTTATACCCTAATATGATAGAAACTTTAAAAGCAACAAAAGTATTAGTTAAAGAAGGATTTAAAGTTTTAGTTTACTGTTCCGATGACCCTTTGTTAGCAAAAGAGTTGGAATATTTAGGAGCTACTGCAGTGATGCCATTAGCCTCCCCTATAGGTTCAGGTCAGGGAATACAAAACAAAATAAATTTATCTATTATAATTAGAAATGCAAAAGTACCAATTATTATTGACGCAGGAATCGGTACAGCTTCTGATGCTACCATAGCAATGGAATTAGGATGTGATGGAGTTCTTGTTAATACTGCAATAGCTAAATCCAAAAACCCAGTTTTAATGGCAGAATCTTTCAAAAATGCAGTAATTTCTGGTCGCCAATCATTTCTTGCAGTTAGAATGAAAAAATTATTTTACGCTAACGCAAGTAGCCCTTTAAAAGGCATAATTTAAGCAGCTTTCTTTTTTCTTCTTACCCATAGAGTTCTAGGTAGTTTTTTTTTATTCGTTGTGTCAGTAGTTTTTTTATTAGCAGTTTTTTTGACTTTTTTTGAAAAAGTTTTTTTATTTACTATTTTTTTTTTAGGGAGCGTTTTTTTTACTTCTTTTATATAATTTTTATTTTCAATTTCCTCAATTTTATTTATATTTTCAACTTTATTAATTGTTATTTTATCTTTATTTAATAATTTTATGCTGTATTCGGGTATGATTATTTGTGGATCTGCGAAAAAATTAATATCTATTTTAAACTTATCTTTAAAATATTTAATTTCTTTTTTTAGAATTTTATCGATATAGATTTTAACCTTTTCAGGAACCTGAACGTTTACACTTTTTACCTTATCAGTAAATGATAACATTTCTGATTTTTTTACAATTTTTAAAGCAAAAGATTCTAATGATAAATTTGTTTCCCATGTGATCGAGCTTTCTTTCAGTCTTTGCCTCGTCATTTCTAGCAACCCAAAAGTGCTTATTTTACCAACTTGAATTTTTGCTCTATCTTTTTTAATAGAATCTCTCATTTTTTTTTCTACCAACCGTCTATTAAAAAAGTTCATCATGTCAATAAAATCAATAACAACTAGACCGGACAAATCTCTAATTTTAATTTGTTTCGATATCTCTTCTGCTGCTTCTAAATTAGTATTTAAGGCAGTCCTCTCAATATTTGATGCTTTAATAGATTGACCCGAGTTAATATCTATTGCTACCAAGGCTTCAGTTGGATTGATCACTAAATAACCTCCAGATTTTAACTTAACTACAGGATCAAAAATATTATTTAGCTCTTTTTCAATCCCAGCATCATGAAACAATGGAATTTTACCTTTATGCTTCTTTAGAAATTTTGCACTTTTTGGTATCAATTCTTTTATAAAGGCTTTTGCTTTTTGATACCCTTCATTCCCATCAATATAAATATTTGAAGTATCATTATCATATATATCTCTTAAAGCTCTTTTAATAATATCTCCTTCTTCATAGATCAACGAGGGTGCGTTTGAATCCAATGCTACATTTTTTATTTGATCCCAAGTTTTAAAAGTATTCTGAAAATCTTTTTCTATTTCATTTTTTGTTTTATTTGCTCCTGCAGTTCTT
>Ga0307986_10002975_pt1 | contig 11928 bp, 13 predicted proteins | sample EllFjometageno82_FD_203170 | JGI IMG/M metagenome (GOLD analysis project Ga0307986, IMG submission 203170) | Marine microbial communities from Ellis Fjord, Antarctic Ocean - #82 | ecosystem: Environmental > Aquatic > Marine > Unclassified | place: Southern Ocean | collected 2014-10-09
TTAAAAAAAAAGCACCATTAAATCAACCACCAGATTTTGATATCATGCCTAAACCTGGTTCTATTAAAGATAGTGCTAAAAAAGATCAAAATAGTATTAAAAAAATTTTGAAAGAAACAAAATCTCGAGATAGTAATTCCAAGACAAAATCAACATCAACAGAACAGTCTATTCTTAATCAAATCAAATAGTGAAAAAAAATAAAAAAAATTTTCAGTTAGAAAACAATATTCATAAAAATTATTATAAAAAAAATTTATATAAAAAAGACAAGATAAAAGTTGATAAATTTATTAAAGATATTTACTTCAGTTTAGACAATAAAAAAAATAACTTTCATACCTTAAGTAAAAAATTTATTTTAGACTTCGATAAAAAAAATCTTAAAAAATATATAAAATATAAGACAGTAATCCTTATAGGAATGGGTGGTTCAGTTCTTGGCGCGCATGCTATTTATTCTTTTTTAAATCACAAAATTAACAAAAATTTTATATTTGTTGATAATTTAGATCAATTAAAGATTGAAAAAATTAAGAAAAAAGTAAATTTAAAAAATTGCCTGTTTATCATTATATCGAAATCTGGAAATACAATTGAAACGCTGATTAATAGCAACTTGCTCAAAGACAAAATTAATTCTAAAAATACAATTATAATTACAGAACAAAAAAAAAATTTATTAAACACATTCGCTAAAAATAGAAAAATACTACACATAAATCATAAGAACTATATTGGTGGAAGGTACTCTGTTTTATCCGAAGTAGGAATGATACCTGCTTATTTTATGGACCTTAAAATAAATAGTTTTAAAGAAAATTTGCTTACGTTTTTTGAAACAAAAAAAAAGCAAGTTTTAGTAGAAAGCATAGTAAAACTAGCACATATTTATAGTTTAAAAAAAATCACATCTATCATCTTTCTTAACTATGCCCCTCAATTAAATCAGTTTCTTTACTGGTGCCAACAATTAATAGCAGAAAGTTTGGGAAAAAAAGGAAGGGGAATATTGCCAGTTGTTTCTCCTGCTCCAAGGGATCATCACAGTTTAATGCAATTGTATTTAGACGGACCTAAAGACAAATTATTTTACATATTCAGTATAAATTTTAAAAAAAAAATGAAAATAAATAATAATATTTTTGGAAAATCTTTTAAATTTGCTGAAAATAAAGATTTATCGAAAGTTATATTCTCTCAAAAAAAAGCTTTAACAAAAGTGTTCAAAAAGAAAAATATTCCATTTAGAGAATTCAAAATAAACGTAGTAAATGAAAAGGTTTTGGGTGAGCTAATTTCATATTTTATACTAGAAACCGCATTGATTGGTAAGATATCTGGTATAAATCCATTTGACCAACCAGCTGTGGAAGAGGTAAAAATTTTAACTAAACAGTATCTGATTTAAAATTACCAAAAATTATTTTTGATCTTCCATATTTTTTAATCATAGTAATATTTATTATCTTAGAAAGATCTTCGTCACAGTTATTTTGTCTGTGAATAATTATTACATGGTTTTTATTGTATATGTGGGAACTCTTTATTATCTCCAACTCTTTAATAAAAAAATTTTCTGAAAACGGAGGGTCTAAAAAAATAATTTCATATTTATCATCTTTCCTTAGTCGATTTAAAAAAGATATTATTTTTGTTTCAAATACATTACATTTTTTATCTATTTTTAATTGCAATATATTTTTTTTTAAAACTGACAAAGCTTTACTGTCATTTTCCACAAAAGTAATTTTTTTTGCTCCTCTGGACACGCACTCAATTCCAAATGAGCCAATGCCAGAATAAAGATCTAATACGTTGGAATTTAGTATAGAAGTATCAATTTGACTGGAATGTTTGATTATATTAAAAAAACTTTCCTTAACAAAATCTCTTAGTGGTCTTGTTGTAGCAGATTTTAAAAAATCAATTTTTTTTCCCTTTAAAAATCCACTAATAATTCTCATTTAAATTTAATTACTCTCCATCCGATATCTCTTCTAAAAAATCCATATTTCCAATTAATTTTTGCAATAATATTTAAAATTTTTCTTCTTATAGTAGAAAATGTTTTGCCCAAAACGACTATATTCAAAACACGTCCACCATTAGAAACTAAAGAATTATTTTTCATTTTTGTCCCCGCGTGAAATATAAATGATTTTTTATTTAATTTAATTTTTTTTAAGTTAATAAATTTATTAATTTCATATTTGTTCGGATAACCTCTTGAACAAAGAACAGTACCCATGCATTTATTTTTACTCCACTTAATTTTAATTGTATCTAATTTATTCTCCAATGATGCGTTTAATATTTTTACAAGATCTGTTTTAAGTCTTGGCATTATTACTTGACACTCGGGGTCTCCCATTCTAACGTTATACTCTATCAAATATGGGTCATTATTTTTAATCATAAGGCCAACATATAAAAAACCAGTATAAGCATTTTTTTTTATTTTTAGAGCAGCAAGGGTGGGTTTAACAATTCTGTTTATTATTTTTTTTTCTAATTTTTTATTTATGATAGGAGAAGGTGAGTAAGCACCCATGCCTCCTGTATTTGGTCCTTTTTCACTTTCACCTACACGTTTATGATCTTGAGCCGACCCAATAAAAGAAAACGTTTTTTTATCGACAACTAAAAAATAGCTAACCTCTTCACCTTCTAGAAACTCCTCAAGAATTAATTTTTTTGAATTTTTAAATTTACCTAAAAAAATTTCTTTACTAAATTTTTTAACTTCATTCGTAGTTTTGCATATTACAACTCCTTTTCCTGCGGCAAGACCATCTGCTTTGACCACTAAGGGCATTTTACTTTGTACCAAAAATTTGCTTACATCTCTTTGACTTTTACAAATTTTAAATTCAGCTGTAGGAATATTATATTTTTGGCACAAGGACTTCATAAAAGCTTTAGACCCTTCTAATTGAGCCGCATATTTATTAGGTCCGAAAACTTTCACATTATTTTTATTTAAAAAATTTACTATTCCTTTAACTAGTGGAAGCTCAGGACCAACGATGACTAGTTCTATTTTATATAGTTTAAGAGATCTTAGTAACGCTTTAAAATCCAAAAAATTTACATCTAAATTTATTGCAATGTCCGCTGTACCAGCGTTGACTGGTAGGCAATATATTTTATTTGTTGATTTAGAATCGTACAATTTTTGACAAATTGCATGTTCGCGGCCACCACTACCTATTAAAGCAATATTCATATGAAAAAATATATTATATATACTATTTTTGTATATGAATAAAAAAAAAGCTGTAATTAAGTATAAGCCAAATTATTTTGAAATTGTGGAAGAAGGAGACTATGTGATCTGCTCTATTTCAAAAAAGAAGATACTTTTAGAAAATTTGAATTATTGGAACGTAGATCATCAAGAAGCTTACTATTCTCCAGTAGAAGCCAAGATGAAAAAAGAAGAGCTAAATAAAAAAAAATAACTATTTCCAGCGATTGTGGGTCCAGATCCATTGACCAGGATCTTTAGATATCATTTTTTCAGTTATTCTATTTAACTTTATAGTAATGTTTAATTTATTTGTTTCTGGTTCTTCTTCATTTAAAATTTTTATAGGTTCATATATCTCCATTTTGAAATTTTCATCTTTATTTCTGGAAATATAAATTGGCACAATATCCAGTTGATACTTAACAGCTAATTGAGCGGGTAAAGTAGATGTTAAGGCTACGTGATCAAAAAAAGGTAATTTTTCTCCTTCGCTTACACGTTGATCGATCATTAAAGCTATACTAAAATTTTTGTGTATATATTTTATTGCATCTTTAACACCAGCCAAACCTTTTTTGATCTGATTTTTGCAAACATATTTTCTCCTCACATACTCCATAAAAGGATTCAAAAAAATGTTATTCAGTGGCCTATAAATAGCAGCTAAATTTATTTTTTTTTTTGTTAGCTCCATCGACATCAATTCAAAGTTTGCAAAATGTCCAGATACAAAAATTACTGGTTTGTTATTTTTGATAATTTTTTCTAAAATATGTTCGCCCATAATTTCAATATGAGAATTGTTTTTTTTAAATTTTTTTAAAAAAAGATATTCAACAAAGATTTTACCGTAGTTAGACCACATTTTTATTTTTATATTTTTTTTAATATGGTCATTGTGTGGTCCCATAAACTTATATAGATTTTCATCAATTATTTTATTAGATCTGATAAAAGGGCCCATATTATTGAATACAAAACTAAATAATTTTCTAGATAACTTTAAACCAATTAATTTTATAATAATAAAAAAAGTGTAAATAATAACAGCCTGTAGAAAATATTTAATAGTTTTTATCATAAATATTTTATTATTTCTTTTTCAAAATTATCTTTATCTAAAATCTCAAGCTTTATATTTAAACATTTAATTTGTAATATTGCTAAATGTTTAATCCTAAAAAAATCTTTTTCAGTTGTAACAATTTTTAAGTTATTTTTTGATGCAAAATTAACTAATTCGTTTAATTCATCTTCTGAATAATTATAATGATCTGGAAATGAAATTTTCTTGATTATTTTCAAATTATACTCTTCTAGCAAATTAAAAAAATTTTCTGGATTTCCAATGCCAGCAAAAGCAAGTAATTTGTGATTTTTAAAATAATCTATATTTACTGGTAAATATTTTGAGTAATAAATTTTTATATTTTTTGAGATATTTTTAATTTTATTTTCAAATTCATGATTTATATTTCCATTAATTATTATAATTTGAGATCTTTTCAGCGCTGATAATGGTTCTCTGAGAGGACCTGAAGGCAGAGTAAAACCATTTCCAATTAACTGTTGGCTGTTAAAACATATAATATTAAGTTTCGCGTTTATTTTTGAATCTTGAAATCCATCGTCTAAAACAGCGCAATCGTATTTATTTGCCTTAGCTTCTTTAATAGCCTCAGAACGTAATTTGTTAGTAAATAAAGGAATTTGTCTAGACTTTATCATCTTAAATTCGTCAGTATGAGCCGTGTAATATTTTTTAATTATTGCCGCACTCTTGTTTATTTTTTTTAGTATTTCAACAATCTCAATAGAAACGGGTGTTTTCCCTGTGCCACCTAAATAAATATTACCAACACAAATTACTGGCAAAGAAAATTTCTCCTTGTTGTCGATATTATTTTTTATCACTATCAATAATTGCAATAAGAGCGAAAAAGGAAATAAAAATAAACTAAAAAGACTATTTTTTTTATCCCAAAATTTTGGCTTATGCATTCTGATATTTTAACTTCATAAATTTGTTTAATTCTTCAATTGTTTGATTTAATACATTTTCTCCATAATTATCTAACAAATATACAGTTTGTTTATTTATTTCTTTTGGTTTTTCTAAATTTTCAATTAATTTTTTTGCTAATTCACTGCCGTCGTTAAGCTTTTCTGAAATTCCATAAGATTGCAGCAGATCATATATTTCTTTAAAATTATAAACATACGGACCATGAAATATTTTACATCCAGCCTTAGCGGCCTCAATTGGATTTTGTCCACCACCTAACTTTAAGCCCTTAACAAATGATTTACCAATAAAAGCATTTTTACAATAGTTAAAATATTTGGAGACAACACCAAAAGAATTAATTATTAAAATTTCTGTGTCAGAATGTATTTTATCTTTTTCATTTAAAATTTGACTTCTTAATTTAAACTTATTTGATAATTTTTTTAGATCAAAAGATCTATTAACATGTCTTGGAATTATAATTGTTAATATGTTGCTGTACTTCTCTCTTATCTTCATATGCGTTTTTATGGCAATAAGCTCTTCACCTTCGTGCGTACTCGCAGCACACCACACTTTAAAATTATCTAATATTTTTTTATTATATAAATCAATATTTTCTGTATTATTATTAAATGAAAATTTTAAATTTCCTAAATATTTTAAGTTTTTTACTTGTAGTTTTTTTAAATTATCTTCTGACTCTTTACTAGAGGCTAAACATAAGTCAAAGTTATTAAAAGTTTTTCTGGCAAAGTTAAAAAATACTTTCCACCTATTAAAAGTTTTTTTAGTTATTCTTCCATTAAGTAACATTAAGGGAATTTTTTTTTCTTTAATCTTAAATAAAAAATTTGGCCAAATTTCAGAATCTACAAAACATGCCATATTAGGTTTCCATGCGTTCAAAAAATTCTCAGAAAGATATTCGATATCTAAAGGAAAAAAACGATGCATAATATTATCGTGCTGAATAAATTTTTTTTCTATTAGGTTTGCAGAGCTTAAAGTAGTGCTTGTTATTAAAAATTCTAGATCTTTATTAGAATTATTTATTTTACTTATTAAAGGGTAAACACTTAAAAATTCACCAATACTTGAACAATGAAACCAAACTAATTTTTTGTTTTTATTTTTGTTAACTCTAAAATTAGATGAGTAAATTTTTTCTTTAAACCTTATTTTATGCTCTTTATTAAGGAATAATCGTATGTAAGTAAATATTAATAAAAAAGGGAATAAAAAAAAAAAAAAAGTTCTGTAAATAAACAACATTAAATTTATTTTAACTGTTTCTCATACAAGTTTTTATATTCAGAGCAATTTTTTATTAAAAAATCATGGTTACCAGATTCTATAATTCTTCCGTCTTTTAAAACAAATATTTTTTTTGCATTATGAATTGTAGATAGTCTATGGGCAATTACTAAAGTAGTTTTATTTTTTGTTAAATTAGTAATTGCATTTTGTACTATTTCTTCCGATTCAGAGTCTAAAGAAGAGGTCGCTTCGTCCAGTAAAATAATTGGTGCATTTTTTAATATGGCTCTAGCAATCGATATTCTTTGCTTTTGACCACCAGATAGACGAATTCCATTTTCTCCAGTAAGTGTTTCGTATTTTTTAGGTAATTTTTCAATAAATTCATCTGCTGCAGCGTATTTGCATGCAGCAATAATTTCATCTTCAGTTGCTGATGAATTTGCATAGGCAATATTATTTTTCAGAGTATCATCAAATAAAAAGACATCTTGGCTTACAAGTGAAATATTTTTTCTAAGAGAACTTAGTTTAATATTGTTAACATTTTGATTGTCGACTAAGATTTCACCATTTTGAGGGTTGTAAAATCTAGTAATTAAATTGAAGATTGTACTTTTTCCAGCACCACTGTGCCCCACAAACGCTGTCATTGATCCACCATCAATTACCATATCTATATTTTTTAATGCTTTTTTTTCAGTGTTTAGGTAGCTAAAATTTATATTCTTAAACTCTATATTAGATTTGTTAATTGCTAAATCAGGACAATCATCATTTTTTTTTACTTCGACCGGATGGTCTATAACCGTAAAAATTCTTTTTGCCGCAGCAGCTCCTTGATATATTGTCATATTGAGCGTGGCTAAAGACCTTATAGGTTGATAAGCTAACATCATTGCAGCTAAGAAAGAAAAAAAATTATTAACTCCCATCTCACCACTAGCTATTAATTTACCCGAAAAGAAAATAAATCCTGCAATCATTATACCAGTCAAAGATTCCATTATTGGTGCTGATCTAATAAGAATGCTACCTATTTTAATATGTTTATTTACAAGTTTATTTATTTTTATTTTTGCATTTTCTTCCTCATCTCTTTCTTTTTGGTAAATTCTTATCATTCTAGATCCTTTAAAAATTTCTGATAAAAAAGTTGTAACATCAGCTGAAATTTCACCAGCTTGCCTAGTAGCTTTACCTATTCTTTTACCTAAGTTTTTTGCCACACCTCCAGATATAGGAATCATTATCATTGCAAAAATTGCCAATTTCCAATTTTGATAAAACATTAAAGAAACTAGAGCAATCGCAGAAAAACTATCTTTCATTAAATTTAAAACAGCTGTACTAACTAATTGAGTCGTTTGACCAGCATCAAACATAAAGTTTGAAATATATTTACCCGAATGTCTGTTGTCTAAAGTTTGAATATCAGTAGATAAAATATTTTGAGCTATTTGTTGTTGTATTTTACCACCAATTTGTGCTGCAATTTTTATCATTATAACTCTTGCAAAATACAACGAAGCACCTTTTCCTGAAAATGCGATTATAATGCCCAAGGGTATAAGCCAAGCATATGTAACATCTTTATCAATAAAGATTTTTTTAACAGCGGGGTCCAGCAACCATGCTATCCCTGAGGTATTAATAGCAACAAGTATTGAGAAAAACAAAGCTACTAATATTTTCTTAAAATGTTCTTTAACATATCCTCTATATAGACGTTTAAGTATAATTATAAGTTCATCAAATTTCATAACTATTTTATTTAATTAAAAATATCCCAATGAATAATAAAAAACCTGAAAAATTGTTAAGCTTAAAAGCTTGTAGGCATTTTTCTGGACTATTTTTTTTTAATTTTTTAATTTGATACATTAGACTTAAGATAAAGATTGAAGTTAAAAGTGTAAAATTATTTAAACCAAATTGATTGTTAAACAAGTAAAGTATTAAAGTTGAACTAATAGCATAACAGATACTAACAAATAACTTTATATTATTTTTAAACTTAATAGATGTAGACTTTATGCCTATTATTTCATCATCTACAACATCTTGATTTCCATAAATAGTGTCATAACCTAATGTCCAAAATATGGCTGCCATGTAAAGTATCAATATCTCAAAAGAAATATTGTTATTTATAGCCACCCAAGCCATAACAATACCCCAATTAAAAGTTAAACCTAAAAATAGTTGAGGCCAATAAGTTATTCTTTTCATAAAAGGATAAGAAAATGCCAAAATCATAGAAGCGATACCTAAAATAATTGTTAATAAGTTAAACTGAATCAAAATTAAAAAAGCTATGGCACAAAGAATAGCAGTGTAGAGTAAAGCTAGATTTACAGATATTAAATCACTAGCAAGAGGTCTATTTTTTGTTCTTCGTACTTTTTTGTCTAAATCTTTATCTACAATGTCATTAACAATACATCCAGCACTTCTCATCAATACAGATCCTAAAAAAAACAATAAAAGATAGTATAAAAACTGATTTAGATTTTGTTTCAGGCTGTAGGCGTAAGCAAGGCCCCATGCGCAAGGCCAAAAAAGAAGCATGATGCCAATAGGCTTGTTCAATCGCGTAAGGTTTATAAATATTTTTAATTGATACATCTTTGAATAATTACTTGTAAATACCAAACACTAACTACATAATCAATTTGATTCGATATGGATATAGATTACACAGTTGCAGCACTAATGTTTCCGGCCATACCTCTAATGATGACCATGTATAGCAACAGATTCCACACCCTAAGTAGCTTAATTAGGAAAATACATGATCAATACATTTTTGAAAAACGAACGCCTCCTGCGTGGGAAAATCAGTTACATGTTTTAAACAAAAGAACTAACATATTGAAATATACGATGGGTTTTGCCGCTTTTGGATTCCTTTTTAACATGTCTACAGTTTTAATGCTTTATTTAGGAAGCCTACAAACAGCTCGAATAATTTTTGCTGGATGTTGTGTTTGTATGATAATTTCAATTTTTTTATTTTTACAAGAAATAAGACTTTCGAACCAAGCGCTTAAATATCATTTGAGCGATATGGACTCAATGAAAAAAGATTTATAATTTTATTTTTTCTCTAAAAGATTTTTTTTAAACAATGATATTCCGTTATTCATTTTATGACCGTATGATTCTTTAAAAGTTTCTAGTTGCCAACCTTTCATTCTTGAGGAAATTAACTCTAGATTTTTTGATTTCCATTCACCATTTGTATGTTCATCTTTCCATAATTTTTTTTCTTCTTCTGTGCGAGCACAACCATAACAAAAGCCACTTACAGGATCGGTTTTGCAAATGCTGATACATGGAGAGATTATAGTCTTTGTCATTAAGGAATTAGTATAGCTGGACCATTAATTTTTCTAGACTCCAAATCTAAGTGTGCCTGTTCAGCATCTGCTAAACCGTATTCTTTAAATATTTTTATTTTAATTTTACCAAATTTAATTTGTTCAAATAATTTTTTTGCCCCCTCAACAACTTCATCTCTTGTCGAGTAATAATCTTTCATTGTCGGTCTAGTAAAAAACAAGCTCTTTGACTGAATATCTTTTGATACATTTAAAGGATCCAATGGACCTGATGCATTACCAAAAGAAACCATAGTTCCTTTAGGCCTCAAACACTCTACAGATCCCTGAAAAGTATTTTTGCCAACTCCGTCATAAACAACAGAAACACCAACACCTTTAGTAAAATTCTTTACTTCTTTAACAAAATCTTGCTTGGTATAATTAATGACATGACTACAACCATTTTTTTTAGCTATGTCGATTTTTTCATCTGAACCAACGGTACCAATTAATTTACATCCAATTCCTTTTGCCCATTGTGAAAAAACTTGACCAACACCTCCTGCAGCAGCATGAAAAAGAACAGTGTCATTCGAGCTTAGCTTATAGGTTTTACATAAAAGATAGTGTGTCGTTAAACCTTTTGTCATTATGCAAGCAGCTACTTTATGAGAAATACCATCTGGAATTTTAACTGCTATTTGAGCTGGTAATATTCTTTCTTCGGCATACGCACTAGGAGATCCGCCTGCGTAAGCAACATTGTCTCCGACGCTTAATTCACTGACATTAGAGCCTACTTCCGTAATTAATCCAGCACCTTCAAGTCCTATGCCACTTGGAAGTGGAACAGGATACAAACCTGAACGATGATAGGTATCTATATAGTTTAGGCCAATTGCTATATTTTTTACTTTTATTTGATCAGGACCTGGAGCTTCCAGTTTAATATCTGTAATTTCTAAAACTTTTGGCCCACCTGGTTTTTTAATTATAATTGCTTTAGTCATTAATATTTTGCAAATGTTCCATTGTGATAATCCTGAACCGCTTGAAGAATTTCTGCTTTTGTATTCATGACAAAAGGTCCTCCTCTTGCTATGGGCTCACCAATTGGCTTACCTGCTATAAATAAGAACTCACTTTTCTCATTAGCTTTTACTATCAATTTATCACCTCTGTCTAATAGTATTAGATTAGAATTACTTGTTTTATCATGTTTATTTTTTCCAATCGATAAACCACCAGTTAACAAATAAACAAAAGAATTATGACCATTAGGTACATTACATTTAAACTCTTTACCTTCTTCTAATATTACATGAAAATAAATTGGATCAACATTATGACCTTTTTCAGGGCCTTCTGCTTTTTTAAATTTTCCAGCTATAACTTTAACTATTTTTTCAGCATCTTTATGAACACCAAGTTGATTATTTTTTATATATAAATATTCAGGTTTATTCATTTTTGATTTTGCCGGCATATTAATCCAAAGCTGAAAGCCTAATAGTTTACCCTCGGACATTGCAGGCATTTCAGAGTGAATGATTCCTCTACCAGTTTTCATCCACTGAACATCTCCTGCAGTCATTATACCTTTTGCTCCAGTACTGTCTTCGTGTTCAAACTCACCATTCAGCATATAAGTAACTGTTTCTATTCCTCTATGAGGATGGGGAGGAAAACCTGCTAGATAGTCATCCTTATTTTCAGAACCAAATTCGTCTAACATTAAAAAAGGGTCTATATAATCTGCTTCTGGAGTACCAATACTTCTTTTTAACTTAACACCTGCACCATCTGATGCATGTAAAGCCTTAATTATTTTTTTAACTTCAATATTGTTCATTAGATAACCTCAATTAATTGTTTTAAGTTTTTAATTTCATTTTTAGGATCGTAATCAAGGTTATCAAAAATATTATTATTTCTATTAACCCAAATAGCGTTATAACCATAATTTCCACCACCTGATACATCCCATGTATTCGCACTCAGAAAAGCTACTTCATCTGGCTTGATTTGATACTTTTTTATAGGCATATCGTACACTTTTGAGTCTGGCTTATAAGTTATAA
>Ga0307986_10002977_pt1 | contig 11924 bp, 13 predicted proteins | sample EllFjometageno82_FD_203170 | JGI IMG/M metagenome (GOLD analysis project Ga0307986, IMG submission 203170) | Marine microbial communities from Ellis Fjord, Antarctic Ocean - #82 | ecosystem: Environmental > Aquatic > Marine > Unclassified | place: Southern Ocean | collected 2014-10-09
GTTTAGCCGGGTAGGAATTAGGATACAAAGAAGATCCAATTACACGACCACTAAATAACCTATAGCGTTTATTATTAAGTTTGAAATCAACGTAGTATTTACCGTCTTTACGTTTGCAGACTTTGGGGTAGGAAAGACTATTATTTGACACTTATATGGCAATTTAGTTAAACATCAATATTCAACTTAACTGTAAAATGTCCTATAGCTCTTTGTTTAGTAGCTTTCATAGAAAACAAACCGCCTGACTGTTAATCAGAGGGTCCAAGGTTCGAGTCCTTGAGGGGGAGCTAGCGTAACCGCTACGCCACACAATACTTTACAGACAATCAAAGCCCTTCACTTCGGTGAGGGGTTTTTTCTTTTGTTCCCAAAATTGTTCCCAAATACTTCTATCCAAACCTCTAATCAGGTAAAAACTGTGTCTTAAAATAATTTAGTTTAGCCTCAATAAAATCAAACTAAATCTAGTATTTGATAACCTTAAATAAGAAATAGGCATTAGCTGCCTTAATATCTGCTATTATCCCAACCCAAGTGCTATGAAAATACACAATGAATATGCAAGCTTCCTCCAGCAATTACAATTGAACTACTTTGTCACATGTAGAACTCCATATTAGATCCACACAATGACAGTCAGAAACTGGATCACTAAACTCCTCAAGGCATCTAATAAGGTAGAACAGGCATTCTATGTATCAGAAAGAGACAAGGGAGATTACAACAACCTACATGTTCATATGCTTATAGGCACCAATACATACATGATATATAAAGAAGTTAAGTATGGAATGGGGAATGTTTCTGTAGGAGACTATCAACCAATCTATGATAACGAAGAGGTTTGCAAATATGTCTCTAAGCATATAGGTAAAGATGTGGACTATGACATTGTATTTAAAAGCTAAAAGTTTCTAAACATTCTTTAATTCCTAAACATGGGGTGGGATTTCTAGAACCGTTTTTTATTTAGACACTAGTTCTTATATCTAGTATATAACTCCAAACCTCAGCATTTAAGACACTAAAGGCATATCACCTTCAGTAGGTTCAGGAAGAAAAATACTGTATCAAGATATTGTATATTATTCTATTTAATTCTTTTAAGGTCTAAATCTTGAAAGTCAAAACTAAAATCTATTGCTGGTGATATTCCTTTCATTTTAAAACCTTGAGCTACACCATTTTCATCCAATTGAAACATAACAAAAGCGTCTGCATCTATTAAACTAGATTCCGACCATTTGGCTACAAAAGTGTTTGCCTTGTAGTAATGCATTTGCCCTGTTAACTTAGGAGATCTTAATGATTTAAACCAAAGCCGCTTTTCTTTTTTATAAATTTCTATTTTTCCAAACCAAGGATCTTTGAATAAACCAGTATAGTTTGTCAAGTCAAGAATAGATTTATCAGCCTCTTCTGTGGTATTCCAAACTTTGGTGACGACTTCATCTGCCTCATTTGATCTTTGATTTAATCTTTTCACAAAGGTTTCTGTCCAATCAAAATTTTCAAGTCCTAAATACTTATCTAAAATAGTTTGAGTTACAGAAGAAAATACTCCAGCTCCATCTATGTAGGTATTGGTTAGAACAATAATTCCAAGATTTAAATCTGGAACTAAAATAGTTTTAGATAGCATTCCTATTAATCCCCCAGTATGTGAAACTACCATATAACCATTAACATCAGTTAATCCCCATCCTAAACCGTATCCTGCAAAATGTGAATTGTATCGCGGATTTCTATCTACGTTGGTAGTGGTATGTATTTTCCATAGCTCTTGTTGACTAGCTTCTTTAAATAGTTGTTTTTCTAAATTTGCACCATACTTCCCTTTATTGAGGTTTAACAGCATCCAGCTAGCAATATCATTTACATTTGAATAAATGCCTCCTGCAGCTCCATTTATTTTTTTGGGATCCCACTGCTCTGGATCTGTAAGGGATAGTTTTTTGTTTTTATTCAAGTGAGGCGAAGCAACATTATTTTTGTCACTTATATAGGTAAGTGATGCATAAGAATTATTCATTTCAAGAGGATCAAAAATACGCTCTTTAATAAATTCTTCCCAACTTAATCCGCTTACCCTTGCAATTACTTCTCCAGCAACTAAATAAAGAAGATTGTCATAATCGAACTTTGTTCTAAATGCCGAAACTGGTGCGAAATGTTTAAAACTGTTAATGATATCATTAATAGTAAAGTCTGAACCGTCTGGGAAAAACATCAAATCTCCAACACCTAAACCTAGTCCACTTCTATGAGTAAGTAGGTCTTGGATGTTGAAATTTTGGGTGACATAATCATTATACATTTTAAACTCGGGAATGTGTTTTGTTACTTTATCTGTCCAAGATATTTTCCCTTCTTCTACAAGAATTGCTAAAGCAGTTGTAGTAAATGCTTTAGAGTTGGACGCAATACCAAAATTCGTATTTTCATTTACTTTTTTCTTACTATTTATAGATTGTATTCCATAACCTTTTTGATGTATAATTTTACGATCTTTAACTACAGCAACAGCTACTCCAGCTACAGTGAAATTTTCCATAGCTCTTTCCACAATATTATCTATTTCTTGTGATGTTACCTGAGAAAAGACTGTACTTAACTTAAGCCAAATTATTAAAGTTAGTGCCAGATTTGATTTTGAGAAAATATAATTCACAGCTATTTTTTTATTTAGAGTAAAACGGACTTTAAATATTTTATTAAAACACTGCAACTTGAGCCCTATCAAAAATAATTAATTTAACCACATTATAAGATTAAAGTGTAAACAGTTTACAGTAAGTTTATTAATTAACTCGCTTTATCAAAAAAAAACACGACTAAGAGCAAAGACATAAGTGTAATAAACAGGCGTATCATCTTCAGTAAGTTATTCAATACACTTTACCAAGAATGAAACAAGCTACTAATGAAGTAAATGAAGACTTACCTTTGTTTGTGTAATAGATTGGGTTATTTATTATAAGTATATTAAACTATCTTAAAACCAGCACAATGAAAAAACTACTTCTTGTTTTACTCACTTTATTATTAGTTGTATCCTGTACTAAAGATGATAACACCTCAAACTCTAATACTCAAACATTTTTAGAAAAGTATGATGGTTTTGGTTTTGTAAAAAATACTGAATTTGAAATAGACCACTTGTATGTTTATAATAATCCTGTTTTTCTTATACAGGTAATAAAAAGAGATGAATCAACTGTACCATTTTCTTCAACCGAAAATCTTTCAAAAAGTTGTATTTCTTTAGAAGATGGAATGACTGATAGTAAGAAAACAATAAAAATTGTTACAAATGAAAATGATAATCTTTTGTTTGAAGCTCAATATAAGGAAGGTGATGTTGTAAGTGTAGAAATTAATGTTGTTGGAAATACTTTAACTGTTTCAAATTCAAATGATGATGAAATTACAACTTACACTAAAACGGCTGTTGAATATTCTTCACATAACTGTAACTAAAGTAAAAAAGTTCAAGAAGAAAAACACGGAGTAGAGATATTGTAGATTTTAGATATCTTTAACTACTTAACAACCTACACAATGAAAAATATACTTCTTGTTTTACTGTTTGTTCCACTGGTTTCTTTTGGGCAGAAAAATACAGAAAGTGAACTGATAATGAAAATCAATGCTGTTCAACAGCAAGTGATGGCTCAAGGAAATATTACAGAGGAAGAAGAGCGGGCGATTTTAAGTTTATGTAGTATTATGTTAAAAGATGACGGTTTAGCAAACTATAGTCCTGGTGATAGAATGATATTAAAAGATGTGGAAATAGCGCCAATCTATAATGGTTGTGATAAACTTTCTGAAAAAGAAATAAAAAAATGTTTTAATAATAAAGTATCTACATTTATAAAGCGGGAGTTTAACCTGAATATATCCAGAGATTTAAATCTTTCTGAACCAAAGCAAGTAGAAGCTTTTTTTATAATTAACGAAAACGGAAACCTGACTGGAATGAAAGTCAGAAATTCAGAGTTGACTATTCAAGCAGAAATTTTAAGAGTACTTAGAAAAGTGCCTATAATGAAACCTGCTATTCATAAAGGAAATAGTGTTGCTGTGTTGTGTTCAATTATAGTAAAATATGGCAATGGAATTGAAGTTGATGTTGTTTACATTCCTGAAAGACCAACTAACTAAATCATCAGCATATCATCTTCAGTAAGTTATTCAATACACTTTACCAAGACTGAAACAAGCTACTAATAAAATAAGTAAAGACTTGCCTTTGTTTGTTTAGTAAGTTTTGGAATTTATTATATTTGCGAATTATCAACCATAAATCAATTTGATTTGAATAAGTTATTCTTTTTAACATTCCTTTTTTTATCATTATGTAGTTGTTCACCAGATGAAGAAACACAAGCACCAACTAATATTGTTCAAACGACAACCCCTGAACCTGAAACTCCTGAACCAGTAGTTGTTCAATATATTTTAACGGTAACAGCTGGTGACGGTGGGAATGTAACTAATGGTGGGACATTTGATGAAGGTACTGATGTGACTATAACAGCAACCTCAAATGAGGGTTACCGTTTTACTGGCTGGGAAGGAAATAGTTCAACAAGTGAAAGTTTGACTGTTACCCTTGACTCAAATCAAACCTACGAGGCGCTTTTTGAATTAATACCACTTGTAGTTGGTGAATATACTTTATCAGTAATAGCTGGAGAAGGAGGTACTGTAAATACTGGCGGGACATATGACGAAGGAGCAGAAGTAACAGTTACCGCAACAGCTAATGAAGGGTATCAATTTATAAGATGGGATAATGGGACAGCTCCAAATTCCAATGATTATAATATCGAAAATATAAATATATTAATAGGAAGTTTTACAAGAAAACCAACTGAAAACGGTTATCACGAAGTTGAAATCATTAGTGAAAATGGACAGTTAAAATGGAGAAACGAGGCAGGTGTTAGTTGGTCTCTTGAACTAAGAGATGGAAAATTATGGACTGGACCAGATTGTGTTTATGGTGAGCAAGTATTGGGGATACTTATACAAAATAACCAAAATGTATTGACGTTAGTTTTTAATGACGAAATTTATGAAAATGTACTTTATGAAAGTATAAATTTAGCTAGTGAAAGCTTGATATTTAGATTAAATTCAAATCAAGATTATCAGGCACTATTTGAATTAATAACGTATTCTGCTACTTATCAAGGAAATCGTGGTTTTTCAACCTATATTGGATATTATCTTAATTCAAGTATTGAAAATTACGGAGTTGGCGTTAGCTTCTATACAGCCGCTTGGTCTTTAATAAATGCTCCTTTAGTTGACTTTCAAGTTGGAATGCCAGGAACTTGGATTATTCCAAACAATAGAGAAAATAGTACTATTCCCTTGTGCCCAGTTGGAACTTATGCTCGAGATAATTGGGATGAAAGAGGACCAACTTATCAAGAAGTATTCCAAACCTTAGAAGGAGGAGTTGGTTATTGGGGTTCAAATGTTTTTAGAAATGGGTCTCCAAAATTCAGTATGAATGCTACCCCTAATTGTTATACAAATCAAGTTGCAAGCCCAGGCTGGCCTTTTTTTGGATCAAGTAATCCATTAGCAGATGATATTTTAGGCGTAGCTCAAATCAGTAATAGGCTCTTAATTCCACCTGACGGTATTACTTTCAGTGGCTCTCCAAACGGTGAATTTTTGGGGTATGGTTATATGGCTTTGCCTTTTACTGATTCATACAATAATTCTTATCCTGTTGGTGATCAAAGTTGGACTTGTTTTCTAAATGCTCAGAACTTTAAAGGTCCAATAGCATATTACTTGCCAGAAATTTGGAGTAAGATGTCAGAAAATTATCCAACTATAGATGGCCTAGGACTTGATTCTAAACCAGGGATAATTGGAACTGGAGCAATGGAAGTTGCTATGGTGCCATTTTATTCATCTAGAGATAGCGAAGGAACTGTTTTTACTAGAATACCAGAATTAAATTTTCCAGTTCAAGAAAATGGATTTGCGCCTATTTTACAAGATGTAACAGTTTATAATAAATCTGCTATATATGATGGAATTCAGAATTGGAAAAGTAATAATATACCATTTGATGGACCTTTTCTTGAAATAGGATCATTTAAGCCAGGAATAACTGAATATCAAAACCCTTCCTATAAACAAGGGGATAAACAGATTTCAGGCCTCGATAATTCAGTTCAAGGTAATGTCCAAAACTCAAATGTTTTTGGTCTTCAATTTGATGATTCTTTTGGATACAATTCTGGATCATTCCCAGAATATTATAAAGAAAGTGGTGGAGAAATGATTCCCGTTTTAGAAGCTAATTTACCTCCAGAAACAGGTTTGAAAGATTTAAAATTTAAAACTAATAATTATTGGTCTTCACAATCTTATAAAGCAGACTTGAACAAATCAAGTTGGAGCAATACTTCATCAGGACCTTTCAGTGTCTTCTTGAATGACGGATCTAAAGTAACATATCATTGGTATCGCTTTATTGATCAACCTGTTTTTAAACAGTTTAATTGGAGTGATGAGAAAAAACAAAAATTACAAGACTTTATTGTCAAGATACATAAAGAATGGACAATAGATAAGAATTATATGGCTCCTCCAAGTACAGGAGAGTTAGTTAGAATTTACGATGAGCTAATTGTTACTCCTCCACCGGGACTAGAATATGGATATGTTCCAATAGTAACCTCACAAAACTAAACCACCGGCATATCCTCCTCAGTAAGTTCTACAATATACTTTACCAAGAATGAAACATACTGCTAATGAAATAAATGAAAACTTGCCTTTGTTTATTGAATAAACTACAGATAGTAAATGCAAAGAATGGTGAACTTATTGGTTCTGATTGGATGAATAGTCGGTAGTTATAGATTTTCATTATATTTCGTCTATGAATAAATATTTTTCTCAAAAACAAATAACGATTGCAATTATAGTTCTCGTTATAATTAACACAATAATCGTGTTTTTTTAGATAATTATGAAAAGGGTTTTGTTCATTTTAATTTGTTTGACTTTTAATTTATCTATAAATGCTCAAACTTTCGTTAATATCGAGTCTGGAGTATTATTTACAGGCTTAAATAATATTCGTAATGGAACTAATGGAACGCTATTTTCTCTGAAGAATGATTTGTCGACTCCTCCAAGTCCCTTTTTAAGACTTCGTGCGGGTTTTTTATTAAATAATAAACACCACTTTTCAATTCTTTATGCTCCATTAAAAAGTTTAGTAACTGGAACAATAGATAGAAATATCCTTTTTGATGGGAAATATTTTAAAGCGAATATACCATTAGAAGCTGTTTATAAGTTTAATTCTTATAGACTTACTTATAATAGAAGAATCACAGATAATGATAAATTTAAATTTGGTCTTGGCCTTTCTGCAAAAATTAGAGATGCTGGAACCTCATTGAAAAATAAAGAACTATTAAGTGAAAATTTCAGTGTTGGTTTTGTGCCACTAATAAATGTATTAGCCAATTGGAATATTTCTCAAAAAGCAGTTATAGATTTTTTAGGCGAAGGTATTATAGCAAGTAAAGGCAGAGCAATTGACCTTTCTTTATCTGGAAGATATAGTTTCACTAAAAGCCTACAAGGAAACATTGGTTATAGGTTACTTGAAGGTGGTGCGAACGGAACTAAGCGGTATAATTTTATTCAACTTCATTTTATTTTTGCAAGTTTGAACTTTTCATTTAAAAAAAAGTAAATAGTATTAAACGCTAATTAACTTTAGTGGCGTTTTTTTTTACTCAACCTGGTATTTACTCTTTAGATTATTCAAAGATTGAAAAGTCATCTCACCAAGTAATAGTAAGTTTTGGTTAAAAGGTATTTATACCTAAATAAATACTTTAAATATAACCAAAGCATAAATCACAAAACGAGCATATCGGAAAAACGACCACATCAAATAATATTTAAAATTGTATTTTATCAAGCCTGAGGCAAGGCTTACTAAAGAGTGTGGTATCGGACTAATTGCGCCTAATAACACGAAAAGCCCCCCCCATTTTCGTAAATTCACAATATGTTTTGCAATTTTATTTTCAATATGATTTTTTATGCCAGGGATTAAAAACAATCGATTCCCAATCAGGTAAGAAATGATTCCGCCAACGTATGAAATAGTAGCCAGTATAAACAAAAACAACCAAGGATTAGCTGATTTTGAAGCCCAAGCAATAAAAACTTCTGGTGGAATTATGCCTAAAAAAGTTTCTGAAGTTAAAAAAAATAAAAATATAAATGTAGCGGAATAAGAAGCTACCAGTTGATTAAGCAGGGAATTAAAATCCAAAACAAAAAGCTCCAACCCTAATAACAATAGAATAAAAAAAATTATTGCGACACTGCCTTTAAAAGCAGTATTCTTTAAGAAAGAATAAAATTTTGTTATTTGATAATAGCGATTAAGTAAAACCAATCGTTTATTTAAATTAAAATTTGATTTTAAATAATTTCTAAAGACTTTGTACATTATTAAAAAACAACTCCGGTGACATTAATTGATCTAGACATATCATTCAATAGGTATAATTTTTAAGATTTATAGAATTGTGGAAACTGTTGAAAGGACAGCGATTAGTAAATATATTTTTGATTTTTAAAATTTAAAAACAATGGCAAAATTAATAAATCTTTCTTGTTTTAATATCATTAAATTTTAATTTAAAATATGTTTTTTGCATTAAAAAAACGAAAGTATAGAACAGGTTAATTTAAATGATTTAATAGATTCTTTAAACGTAAATGAGTTAGAAGATGCTTCAAATAGGCTTACAATATGCTTTACCAAGATTACAAGCTGTGATGATTAAGAATGAGGTAGAAGGCTTGCCTTTGTTTTTATGATAAGTATTTGAGTTAATTTATTTTATAGTTTCTCATATTAGTTTGCTATTAATCATAAATAAATATAAAATGAATGAATTTCAAATTTATCAAATATCTAATCTTTACCTTATAAATAATGCGATTTACCTTTTGTGTGTAATTTTAATGACAGTATTAGCTTTTTATCTTATAAGAAGGTCAAGAGAGCTTAATATGCCCATTTATTCTAAAATTGTATTGACATTATTTTGTACATGTATAATATTCTTTGGATTACAAATATCCTCTTATATGGTTCAAACTCAAAAAAATATTTCATATCAACTTTCTGAATTAAAACAAACAGGAGCTGAAATTTCATCAAGTGCAAAAGCAATTATTAACCAATTTGGTTATACTGTAGAAATGGGTCCCGCTTCTTTAGCTCCAGATTTTCCATCAATTATTATTTGGACTACAATTGCTTTTATGTTTGTAGCAAGTATATGGTTTAAAAGACCTGACCAAAAAAATAAGATATACTCATAATTTAAACTATGAGTATATCTTCTCAATTAAGTTTAGGAACAAAAACAAATTGTTGAGATATTATATATTTTTTTTATATTGAACTTTTATTAATCATAAATCAATTAAAATGAAAAAAATTTTAACAATAGTTGCGGTATCTTTTTTATTTGTTTCATGCAACAATAACAATAATGTTGCAAATACAAAAAAAGAACCTTTAAGCGGCACTTTCTCTTCTCACGATGAAAAAGCAGAAATATTGTGGAGAAATATGAACTCATTTGCAAAAGCAGACTTCTCTTATGCTGAAGAACTTTTAACATCAAATTTTTCATTAAAATCCGCGGGAGACACAAATGATGTTGCAAATGGTCCTGCAGAGGCAATAGAGTATTGGAACGGTATTCATTCAATCTACGAAAATATAACATTTGATTCAGAGGGTAGACTGATGACATTTGTTCACAACAATGGAGAAGTTTGGTCAGCTTATTTTGGAGAATTTTATGCAGATGGGAAGTTTTCTAAAAAGAAAATAGCATTTCCAATACATGTTTGGATTCAATGGGAAGGTGATAAAATAATACGTCAAGTCGATATGCTTGACTCAAAATTTCTTACAGAAGAAATGATGGCAGGATCATTAAAATAAAATATAAAGAACTCATTTTGCATAACAACTGATCTTCTCAAGACACTCTATTTTAGAATACGACATGCTAGTCTAAAAGATTCGAGAAATCGTATTCATGTTAGTCATAATTGAAGTTTAATTAAATAAAATTATTGTGGCTGTTTTTAGAGTTTTTTATTCAAATAGTAATCCGTTTCAAATAGGTTACTTTTACATCTTTTAGCTATGAATAAAGAATTACCCTTGCAAAGAGAACAGCCAAACAATCCTTTACATGGAATTACCTTAAAAACAATTCTCTTAACACTAATATCTGAAAATGGATGGGGAAAATTAGCACTTAAAATTAATGTTAATTGTTTTAAAATTGATCCCTCCATTAATTCAAGCTTAACTTTTCTTAGAAAAACACCCTGGGCAAAAGAAAAGGTAATTAAATTATACCTGGATACCCGAGACAAAAAGAAATAAGACCCTTATAATACACCAAGGTTATATTGTGTAATTAGAATTTTAGAAGCAATCGTATAATGAACGAAGAAGACAAAAACAAAATAAAAGCTTATAGTAAGAAAACTCCTTTATATTTAAGCAGAAGAAAGTTTGATGATCAAGGCACACTTACCGAAGTCAAATGTAGTAATTGTAAAGTGTTTAAAACCTTGAGTGAATATCACAAAAACAAAGTGGAGATTGATGGTATTGATCACAAGTGTAAAATTTGTAAAACTAAAAACAGGAACTAACCTTTGACTTTTTATTTCATTAGAAATAAATCTTTATTTAAAAGATTTATTTAATAACAAAACTTCCCTTAGAATATGTTACTGCTTTCCCACTAATAAGTACACGCTCACCAAGATTTTCACAGTACAATGTTCCTCCTCTTAAAGATAACTGTTTTGCTAGCATCTTTTGTTTATTTAATCGCGAAGCCCAAAATGGAATAAGAGAGCAATGGGCAGAACCTGTAACTGGATCTTCTAATATAGAAGCTTTCGGTGTGAAAAATCGTGAAACAAAATCACAAGAATCTCCTTCTGATGTAACAATTACACCTCCTGCATCCAAAGTTAGCTGATCAAAAGGGACTCGGTTAATGATTATGTTATTTATATCATATTCTGATTCATAAATTAAAACATAATCTCTTGCTTTGAAAACATATACTGGAGGAATATTTATTGACTGTTGAAGTAATGAGGGAATTTTTATCTTTTTTGGCATTCGAGAAGGAAAATTAAGATGGTATAAACCATCCTTAAATTCAACAACTAAAACCCCACTTAAGGTTTCAAATTGAAAAATATTTTTAGAATACTTTAAAATGGTTTTTAGACAATGAGCTGTTGCCAATGTAGCGTGACCACACAGGTCCATTTCAACTTCTGGTGTAAACCACCTCAAAAAGATTTTTTGATCTTTAATCAAAAAAAAAGCGGTTTCTGCAACAGCATTTTCCTTCGCAATTTTCAACAAAAGAGCATCTGGCAGCATTTTAGTTAAGGGTACTACGCATGCAGGATTTCCTGAAAAAAGATGATCTGTAAAGGCATCGATTTGATACAGTGATAGTTCCATTTTTATTTTAGTTATTCTTTATAAATGTATTTATAATAACTTAGATGAATGAATTCTTCTACAAAAAAGCTAATTGAGGCAGAAAAAAAAGCACTCTTTCTTTTTCAGGAAATTGAAAAAAGAGGTTTAATAATTCCTGGGAAAACTGAAAAAAATATAAACACTGAAATTTATAATCTAGCCTTTGAATTATTTGGTATAAAACTTTATTGGCATAAAAGAATTGTAAGGGCTGGGAAAAACACCTTAAAACCGTACAATGAAAATCCAGAGAATCTTACTCTTCAAAAAGATGATATTTTATTCATTGATTTTGGACCTG
>Ga0307986_10002978_pt1 | contig 11921 bp, 17 predicted proteins | sample EllFjometageno82_FD_203170 | JGI IMG/M metagenome (GOLD analysis project Ga0307986, IMG submission 203170) | Marine microbial communities from Ellis Fjord, Antarctic Ocean - #82 | ecosystem: Environmental > Aquatic > Marine > Unclassified | place: Southern Ocean | collected 2014-10-09
ATTAGATGTAAACTCTTTCCATAGTAAAATCTCATCACCACTCTGGATGTAAATGACAATAGAGTCAGCTTCTTTTTTTATTAGGTGTATAAAAAACTTACCACTTAAAACGTCCTGTCCTACTATGTAATGCATAGCACCCGACTTATAGTCGGGTCCTACTGAGATTTTTCTTATGTCCATTATTGTATAGTTATAGTCATTTTAAATTTATATAGTTTTGTTGGCATTGCAGCTGCTACAAAAGTCTCTATGCTATAATAGTAATCTGTTGCAGAAAGCGAATCTGCTGCCCCAATAGTGTTCATACCTAAAACTCCTGGTCCACCTACAAGCCAATTTATATCAGGACTGTATAATGTTCCTCCTGCCCCAATAACTCCTGGAGACACATAAGAAGGTGATCCTGCTATAGATGTTTCAAAAAAGTTAGGTGCATTTCCAGGGAAACTTAAAACAGAAGCTCTTTTAATTTTACTTTGATTATATATTGCATATGGAGATGCAGAATTTTGCCAATATCTTTCAATAGATGCACCAAATCCATTACCTATACCTCCTGGTAAATCTGTAGCTATTACATTTGTATCTAATCTAACTGACTCTATAATTCCTGCTGCTGGTGAAAGTGTGTTAACCATTTCTAATGAAGTAGATCCCCAATTCATAGGACCTGGAGGTGCTGTACTTGTAAAAGATAAAGTTGGATTTACCCCTGGTGCTGTAAATAAATTTCCAGGTATACCTTCTAAAGATGTCATAGAACCTGTAGTGTGATCTAATTCCCACTCGTATACAATCTCTGTACCTGGTGTATTGTAAACTGTGTTCCAAACTCCTGGTAAAGGATTAAGTGTACATATAAACGTAACAGCAATTCCGTCATTAGGAATACCCAATGGAGCATCAATTGCTAAGTTATTTATTTTACCACCTGGGTTTGAGGGATGTATGTAAATCATACTTCCTGAGTTATTTAAAACCGTTGTTGACCTACCTGTAGTTGGTTGAGGTAACTTTGTACAGTAGTCTGTTGCTGTCGCTGTTGTAAAAACATTTATACCGTACTCCATAGCTACTGTTGTAGCTGCTGTAGTTCCAGTTGCTGTTAAGCCTTGAAATACTTTTTCAGGGTTATTGATTATATCCTCTATAGTATATACCTCTGTTCTTTTATTTATTACTGCTGATGTTTTATCTGATAAGTCCAATGTTGGATTATAAGTGATAAACTGTGTTCCTGCTTTTATTGCCATTTTTTTTGTTTTTATAAATATTCTAAAAATATTTTAAACTTATATACTTTAGTTGCTGCTGATGCAGGTATGTAAAAATTAAACGTATAGTAGTATGATGAAAAAGCTCCACCTGTACCTATCTGATTATTTACACCATCAAAAGGAACTGGAGATTGATCATTAAAATAAAGTGTGTTCGTATCTCCAACTTCTGCTGGAGAATTTAAAGTTCCAACTCCTGAAAACAATCCGTTATAGTAAGATCCACCGCTATATACTCTATTTATTCTATTTCCATTTACACTTGAATTTGCTGAAACTAAAAAACCTGTAATAAGACCTGATTGTATAGCATCTGGAGTAAACTCTGTAGCTAAATCTGTTTGAAGTATGTTAGTATACGTCTTCATATTTAACGCAGTAGTAGGTGAGTTTTGGCTTAACCAGTTTCCTGTTAATAGTATATTACCATTACCATCCGTACCTACACCTGATGATGTAGTTAATGTTCCTGTAGAGTAACCTGTACGACCTGTTGCTGTACCATTCGTATGAGACACCTCTATCTCATCATACTCTAACTGAGCTACTGCAGGATTAGTTAATGTATTCCATCCACCTGGTAAAGGATTTACTGTACATATAAATTCATATGCTGTACCGTCATTAGGAATTACTAATGGAGCATCAATTGCTAAGTTATTTATAACACCACCTACATTAGATGGGTATATGCTAATTGCCTGTGATGACATATTAATAACTTTAGTTGACCTACCTGTAGTTGGTTGTGGTAACTTTGTAGCATAATCAGTTGCTGTTGCTGTTGTAAAAACATTTACACCATACCCCATAACTGATGTTGTTGCATCTGATGTACCCTGAGCTACTAAATTTTGAAATACAGCTGTAGGGTTATTATTTATATCCTCTATAGTATATACCTCTGTCTTTTTACTTACTACTGCTGATGTTTTGTTTGATAAGTCCAATGTTGGATTATAAGTTACAAACTGTGTTCCTGCTTCTATTGCCATTTTTTTGTTTTTGTTATGCTTTAATTTGTGTAATTATCCACTGTGATCCATCAGACCAAATTGATATTCCACTATACGGTGTGTCTAACATATAAGAGGTAGTACCATCAATAAGATCTCCAACCTCCGTTATTACATTAACACTTTTACTTGCTGATATTATTGAATCACTTACAATCATTATTTGTCTGTAAGGAATTGCTGAGGCTAAAGGAAGTTTGTATGAAAATACTCCTGAATCTCCAGACCAGTTTAGATAAACCGTGTCATTTGGCTGTGTAGAAACAGTACCACCAGAAGGTGTACATACTACAATATAAGGAGATGTGTCAGGAATAGGTACTAACGACAAGATATCAGCTATAGTATAGTTTTTAGTTTGATTTTCATTATCAACCTCACTACCGATTAACTTATCACTAAGTTTAGGTGTATTGTCTTGTGCGTATGTACTTATTCTTGCCATCTTTTATTATTATTTATAAACTACTTTACTTCTTCTGTTTCTACAGCTTCTATGATTTCACCAGTCTTAACATCAATCTGTGCGTCATTACCATATTTTTCTGCTAATTCTTTTTCTACTTCTGCGTACTCATCTTTAAGAGTTTCTACCTGCTTAATGATTGCTGACTTAGCTAACTCAGCGTCACCTATTTGCATCTTTAACTGATTAAATGCGTTTAGCATTGACTGAATCTTAGTTAACTCGTTTTCTTCTAATTTCATAATGATTTGATTTATTTCTTACAAAGATACTAATAATATATTAATTAAAGTTATTCTCCTATTGTCAACGTAACAGATGTTGGATTGATTAATAAATCAATTTGACTAGCTATATTAGCTTCTAAGCTTGCTACTTCTTCTTCACCCATTGCTGATTTTGTCCAAGCTACAACCTCTTCATTTGTTACCTCATCAAAAGGAATAAACCCTGTTGTTGAATCTGTACTCAAAGTCTGAGTACCAATGTTAGTTACTGTGTAAGGTTCTCCTTCTGAATTTAACTCCGTTGATACTCCCGTTACTCTCCAATGTACGTTATACACTACATCTGATTCTTCGTTCTGCTTGATATAAGCGTCTACTGTCTTGCAATCCCAATTGTAATTTACCATTTTGTTTTTTGTTTTTTACTGTTTAATTATTTATTACTACCACTGATTCATTTTTATATTTACCCACGCATAAGATGAAGTACCAACTTGCATACACATATCCATATAACTTCTTGTGTTCACAACTCTATATCTCATAGTCCCTACATTTGCAGCAGTTGCTGTTGATGAATCATTTGCCATCTTAATTCCTCCTGCTACATCTAGTTTAGCTCTTGGTGCTGTTGTTCCAATTCCTACTTGACCTGTACTTCCGTTTATTCTCATAGCCTCTCCAAAACCAGCATCAAATTTCATTGTAGCGGTCATAGGGTTAGCTATAATTAACCCTCCAAATAAACGCCTATCTTGAGTCATCATATTAAAAGAAAGTAACTCTAAACCAAAACCTTTTAACTCTGCAACGGAGTTAGCACTGTCCTCTATATTAATCGAGCCCTTCACATCAAGCTTGTGCTGTGCGTTTGTAGTACCAATACCTATATTGCCATTGTTGTTATGTATACCAGAACCTGATACTCCCATAAAACCTTGAACAGGTATTTCATTTGGTGCAACACTTCCAAACATTATAGGACTTCCCATAAATGTTAAGGTTCCTGAGCTACTATCTACAAAGAAAGCTTGTGACTTAAACGAACCGTCAACCTCAAGTTTTGCAGTTGGACTTGTAGTACCAATTCCTAGCTTACCTTGACTCAACCTCATACCCTCACCACTACCATCATTAAATACCATTGTCTGCATCATTTGGTTCTGTACAATAGCGTTGCCGAAAAGTTTATTATCAAATAACATAAAGTCCATTGAAAGGAAACTCGTCCCGTATAGACCTTTTAATTCTGCTACATTAGAAGATGAAGGTGCAATAGTTATTACTCCGTCTACTTCAAGTTTAGTACCAGGACTAGTAGTTCCTATTCCTACCTTTCCATCTCCTTTTAAAACTAATATATTATCTGTTGATGCACCTCTAAAACCTAGTAAGTCATTGGCTGTTGTTCCGTCTAAATCTGTTTCAATAGTGAACCTATTACTATTATCTGATGCTCTGAAGTACATTCTTGCATCATCTGCACCTTCGCCACCTCTAATTGCTATCTCTCCATTAACATCTAACTTGGCTGTAGGACTAGTAGTACCAATTCCAACATTACCTCCATTTAACCAAGAATTACCAGCAGAATCTATTCGAGTAGACTCTACTGATGCATTATACAAACTAAACAACCCTTTATCCAAATTAGAAGTATTACTGCCTCTGGGAATAATTCTAGAGATCATATAATCATTTGATCTTAATGAAATACCTGCATTATCTCCTTTAACTGTAAGTTTTTCAGAAGGACTTTTTGTTCCAATACCAACGTTACCTGTATTTGATATTCGCATTCTCTCCCTTATAAAGGGGGCTACGGTATTATCTGCAGTGTAGAATGCCATACCTGCCATAGCTCCATTACTATACTCTGATACTGATACAATTCTACCTGCTATATCATTAGTTGATATAATTGATGCATCATTAGATTTAAAATCTATAGAGCCTATTTCATTTCCTAGCGTTGTTTGTGTATTTAATCCCCCAGTTATAGTGATTATTGAAGGTGCATTATCTTTCTTTACCTCTAAAGATGTTAGTGGGCTTGTTGTGCCTATACCTACATTATTATAAAACAATGAGTGAGCTGGTAACATCTCTGCTACCTTAGTTCCTTGACAAGCAAAGCCTATTGCATTTGAACCAGAATCATATAAACCAGAATCAGGATCTCCTATCTGTAAAGCTGGTGCTGAAGCTGTGCCTGAGATTGTCTTTATAACTCCCGTCATTGTTCCACCAGCTAAAGGCAAGAAAGGTCCTCCAGATACAGCACTATCTACATACGCTTTATTTACAGCATCTGTTGAAGCTGATACAGTGTCAATACCTTGTATTCTTCCTGTACTCCCTAGGGTTATATTTCCTCCGTTTATAAATGCATTTCCACCAACAGTTATACCTTCTTCAGAAGCTAAACTTGAGGTGTCTAAACCAGTCAATTGAGCTCCGTGTAAACTATAACCAGGTATAGTATTTTGTAAAACAGGAGTAACTACTGTAAGATCACCAAAGGCAGGTGTAGAACCTTCCTTTAATATTGTAGAATAATAGGTAGATGATGCTGAAACATAAACCTGTAAATATTTCCATCCATAAGTAGTATCCGAATCTTGAGATAATACTCTTACCCCAGTTATTCTATTAGCGTGACCACCACAATTTATTACTGAAAAGTTTGAATCTTGAAAACTACGCATCCAAGATATTCTTATGTAAGCGTGGTCAGCGCTATCGCCATCTGTTACTATTACTTCACCAGACTTTCTGCTACTATGAGTAGAAGCTACGGTCATCCACCCTGCTGCCACAAATGCACTGGCTCCTGATATTTTCCTAAAAAAAGTACTAGGGTCAACATCTAAAGTAACTGATCCAGAAGTACCTCCACCTGTTAAGTAATTACCAGCTGTAACGGCTGTTATATCTCCAATATTAGAAGTGTGTGAGTTCCAAGTTGTTGAATTTCCTCCTGTTGCTGTTATTATTCCGTTTACGTCTAGTTTAGTTGATGGTGTTGTTGTTCCTATACCTACGTTTCCAACTTCATCTATTAATATACCGTCATTAGTAACGCCTGCTGCACTATAAGTCCTAAGCTGAATCTTACCGTTATCTTTATTTGTAACATCAGACCCAGCTAAAAATCTAATATCACCAATATAAGTACCATCCCATACTCCAGATATTCTAGATATCTCATCATCCTCAGCAGATGCACCTGTTCCTTCCAGTAGCACTCTTGGGGAATTTGATTTAACCTGAAGCTCTCTTGTTGGATTTATAACACCTATACCTACGTTTCCTGTAAACTCAGCGTCTGACCCTAATAGAGTGCCTGTTACTAAAGCATCTCCGTCTGTGGAGATGCTATCTTTAAATTTAATATAATTAGGCATATGTGGTTTGGTTTTATCCTATTTTTTGAATCATATAACTGAATGCTGAAGCTCCTGGGTTAGATGCTACACTTAATGTAACTGAGTTTGTACTTGTTCTTTCTACACTTACGTTAACAGTGTCCCAAGGTGATGCGTTGGCATATACCTGAACCATAACATTTCTTGTTCCCATATTATGAGTAATAAGCCAAGACGTTGCATTTCCTATCGTTCCTGTTTTCTCTCTACTTGTAGATGACACACACGACTCAACCTCTGCACAAAAGTTTATAACTGCTGATGCTGGTATAGAGATAGATGTCTCAGTAGCACCTGTTGTAATACCTTTTGAGTTTACAGTTACAGTTGATACCTTATTTGCTGTTCCATAAGTTCCTGCACTTACACCTGATGATGGTATGCTAACAGCTCCTGCTGAAACACTTAACCCACCTGATGTTGGAAAGTTTGCAATCCCTTGAATTGTTGCGGTAGCAACATCGATATTTTTATTGATCTCAGTCCAATCTGCGGCTGATGTTGGAGTGTCAACATTAGCGATAACTAAATCACCAACCTCTAACTTAGGATTCCAAAATCCTGCAGGTGAACCTGTACCTGCTACTGTTACTGCATATGTCCAACCTTGTTTAACTCCTGCTGAAGGTGCTGCGGTTGTTGCGTCATATCCACCTTGATAGATTAACGCTCCTGAACCTGCGAAAGTTGTATCAACATAACTCTTAGTTGCAGCGTCTTGTGCTGCTGTTGGATCAACTACGTTAGTTAATTTATGAGTATTGATACTCAGGTCAGCTGTAGGAGCTCCTAATACGTTTAAGGTTACATTACCTACTGTAGTTCTTTTTACAGCTCCTGATGCACTTATATCGCTTAATAATATTATATCTCCAGATGCTGCTGCACCACTCATCGCTGCTGCGTCAGCAATAATACCTGTAGATGAGTAATCAACTGATACAACTGGGTTAACTGTAGGTGTTCCTGTAATTACAACACCATTTCCTGCTGTTACACTACTTACTGTTCCTGACCCGTTTGATGATGCTGCGGTAATCCTACCTTGAGCATCTACCGTAATGTCAGCACTTGTATAAGTACCTGCTGTTACTGAGGTATTATTTAAAGCGGCATTTATAATAGGCACTGTTGCTGTTCCTGTTATAGTAGTTGTTATAGAAGATCCTACAGACCCACTTAAAGATACTACTGTACCTAAACCATCTAATGTGATCCAAGTTGTTCCGTTCCAATATTTTATTGATTTAACACCAGAACTGCTGTCATATATAATCTGTCCTTCACCTAAAGCTGTTGCTGGTGGTCCGACAAGGTTTTGTACTAATACGTTCTGAAGCTCTAGTCCAGTAAGATTAATCGGTTCTAAAAATTTAATAGCCATTTTTTTTGTTTTTTGTTTTTGTTTTTAATTTAAGAACGCTTTACCTGAAAACGAACTAGAGAATGTAATTATTAATGAGTTTAAGTCTATATACTCAACAGAACCCATTACCTGCTCGTTAGACGAGTCAACTATAGAAACTGATGGAAACTTATTTAAGTTATGATTAACAACCCAGCTCTCACTTGGTGTTGATTGGGTAAATATAAATGTTTTATCTGCTGATGCTTTAGCGTTATACGTAAGTAAAGACATAAAATAATCCTCGTCCTCGCTTAAGTCTCCTGATGATGTGACGTGTGTTAAACCAATATCCCAAAAGTCAGTAGTAAGTGGTCTAAGGTCTGCTGTGTTCCAGAGAAATATACCAAAGTTACTTATATCTTTTGAGTTTGTTATTATAATATATGAGTCAACAAGAGGGCTAGTGTAGAATCTTGATATGTCAGTAGGTAAGTTCTGACCAACATATTTTAATGAGTAAGCACTTATAGTCCAACCAGTTACCGAAGCAAAAGGAACGTCACCAATAACAGTAGGAGACATAGATATTGAACCTCTATCTCTAGTGCTATCATAAGCATTGCTTTGAAATTTATAACGCAAGGTCTGAGAGTCAATTGAAGAAGTATTGTTCATCCAATCAGTTACACTCTCTAAAGAAAAATTCTTTGTTGCTAATTTTGAATTAGCTGATGATCCGATCCACTTGTCATCAGATACCAGGTGCTCATCAATAGGATATGTAGATATTCTTGCCATCTATTTTTTAAATGTTTTTTATATCCTACAAAGTTAAGAAATTTTTTTTGAGTTATTACTTCTTCTGTATCGTTATGTTTTTTGATATCTTCTCAGCACTTCTACCGACAACATATCCACCTATACCTATCTTTAGTAACTCCCAGAACTCTAATTCAAGCTCAGGTATTCTTAAACCAAACAATGGTCCGATAAATTTTACGTAGATAACTATGAAGCCAAACGACAACATAAGTAATGGTCTCCAGCTTCTTTGAAGTAAATTCCCCTTAGCCTCTGTAACGATAACCTCAGTCTGCATTCTCTGTAACTCTAACTGCTTCTCCATAAGGATTTGCTTTATTACAGCCTCAGCTTTCATTTTCTCCTCCTTAGATGTAAATAGATTATCAAGACCTCCTAAGATATCCTTAATCGCATTACCGCCAAACCATTCTACAATTTTATTCATACAGTTCTTTTATCCCAACGGGCTTTAGTTCTTCTAATGTCATAATGAGTGAAGGTGTCATACCTTCCTAATCCACCGTTAGTTATAGTGCCTTCTTCCATTAATATCTCTAACTCATCTGCGACTTCTCTAGGTGTTAATCCCTTAACAGTAAAATCACAAGCCTGCCCAAGCTTATGCTTGCTTTTAGATGCTCCATTTATTGATGAATTATAACCTGGAGACCTGTATCCGCTGTTTACCGATATAGATTTTCCGAAGTGGTCTCTAATAACCTGCATCTTATTAGCCAGTCTTAATATGTTTTTAAACACCATTAAGCTGATATCTGACTTATCTCTACACTCGAACTCGTCAAGGTAGAAGTTATGCGTTATTTGAGTCCTCATCGTTTTCATTTTTTAATAATAACCACTTATGCACAGTGTAACCTATAGTTACACAAAGCAATAATAGCTTTAGTGCCATATCTATCTGTGAAAATGATATAGCAAAAGTTCCTAAATTTAATAGATACATTTTTAAGTCAGTCATATTGAGATTATTATACCTATTACCATAATGCAATTATTTCAGCCCCAGTAGTTCCAGTAGCATAAACTTTAGAAACTTGTACAGGGAAGAATCCAACAGGTACAGTCTTAAATGTAACAGTTGTTCCTGAAATAGTGTCAACCTTAATATCCCCACTTGTACCAACATAAAGTACGCATCCATTATTTGCTTTTTGATAGTTATTAACCGATGATGCATTATATAGTGTGTACTTGTCAGACGATGAAATGATGTCTGCGTTTAGAGTTAATGTGTTTGCACCGTCAATACTTAGAACAGTAGCTGATGTCTTAGATGTTGTGTCATATACAATGTCTCCAGCAAGTGTACCGTTAGCTTTAAAGTCAACAGTTGTGTCAATTAACTTATTAGTAGCTGCAGATGTAGCCGCAGATTTAACTACGGTTGCTGTGTAAGGTATATCTGTATTGTCGGATGGATAAACCTCTAAGGCTAAGTATCCTTGTAACTTCTCGTATGCCATAATTTCTTTATTTTTCTTTATATGGGAATACCTTGTTCAACGTGTTCTTACGTTTTGAGCACCCACAATCTTTTTTTGTAACCTCAGAGACAGCGTCAACAACCTTCTTGATACCAGTCGCCTTAGTAATCTTCTCTATAGTGTCACCTAATCCCTTTGATTTCATATTTTTAACTTTAAAAAAGGTTATTATTTTCTTTTTTCATTTTAGAGTACTCCTTCTTAGACATATCATACTTCTTTCTAGTAGCTTTGTCTTTAGCTTTTTCTTCTTTTATAATCATTCTCTTAGCCTTCTTTAGCTTTCTATCGTCACCATAAGTTGACGCTAGTGGTTTTCCTAAATCTCTTTTCATATTAATGTTATTTTTTTATTTCCCTAATCCGAATGTTGATTTAATTCTAGCTCTGCGTACTTCTGCATTTCTATTCGATAAAATATCCTGTTTTCTTTTTACTTCCGCCTTCCAGCTAGCCTCTGTACCATTGTTCTTTTTCATCCAAGCAGCTTTTTTTGCTTTTTTATTTTTAGCAATAGTTACTACTCTTTCTTTTCTATACTTCTTAAAACTAATATCATCTGCTTTTCTTTTAGCTATTTTTTCATTAGAGATATATTTTTTATCGGTTTTCTTTTCGTATTTAGTGATTCGCTTCTCTACCTTTTTATCGTCTCTTGGATAACGTCTATCAGCCTTGTTATTTAGCCTTGTTGTTTTTCTAGCTACCACATTAGCACCTCTTTTAGCAATTGCTTTTTTTCTATTTACATTACTAGCTGAAGCTACCTTTCTTGCTGTTTTTGCAACGGTTTTTTTAATTCCAGTACCAGTCAGCTTTTTTTCTGTTCTTTCTCTGGTTTTTGTATTTTTAATAGAAACCTTGTTACGTAAGTCAGGAGTAGCTGTTTTTTTATTTTTTTTAATTGGCATAATGTTTTTTTATTTACAAAGATAATAATAATTTAACTTACTATCTCTGAGACTTATTGTTCTTCTTTCTCTGTAACCTTGTTCCTGCACCTAAACGACTACCTCCAAAACCAGTATTCGCAGCAGATGATGTTCTCCTAGAACTGTTCTTCTTTTTAGTCCACTTAGTAACGTCCTCAGTTTTAAATGTACTCAGGTCAGCAACTGATGCCTTAAGCTTCTCAGATGTTGCAGCCTTTCTCTCCTCTAATGCCTTCTTGTCAGAAATTAACTTTGCGTCTCTCTCTTTTTGAGTAGACTCATTCTTTAGAGATTTACCTGCTGACTTTTGAGCTTTTGTTGTCTTTGACATAATTTTTTATTATCTTTACCACAAAGTTACAAAAATTTAATTTAATGGAAGACTACTTAAAATACTGGAGAGTTGTAAGATACTTTATAAAAGCGAAATACGGTTTAACAACAGCAGATCTTGATATGCTACTGTTCTTATCGTCCGAAGGATACTTCGGGAAAGATGATTTTGCTAAATTCAATGAGCTACTAACCTGGGATAAGGGTAGGTTTAAAAGATTAAGAGACGAGGGATGGATTGAACCATTCAGAGAAGACGGTAAGCGTAAAGCTCTATACCAAAACTCATACAAGACTGTGAGAATGATATCATCTATCTACAATAAACTAGAAGGAAGAGAGATTCCTGAGAGCCCCTCTTCCAATCCAATATTTAGAAAGAATGTTCCTTACACACATAAGGTGTATCGAAACTTTATAAAAGAAATGAATAAATTTATACGACAACAACCACATCCCTCTCAGAAATAACAGTATACTGCTCTCCTTTGATGATCATAGTGTGACCTGCTCTTGAATCGTAGAATATAATATCCTCCGAAGCAATTACAGTTACGTCAGTTCCTGGTTCAACAACCTTTC
>Ga0307986_10002980_pt1 | contig 11917 bp, 12 predicted proteins | sample EllFjometageno82_FD_203170 | JGI IMG/M metagenome (GOLD analysis project Ga0307986, IMG submission 203170) | Marine microbial communities from Ellis Fjord, Antarctic Ocean - #82 | ecosystem: Environmental > Aquatic > Marine > Unclassified | place: Southern Ocean | collected 2014-10-09
ATTGCTAATGAGAAACTATATACATTTTGCAGATCATTTAAGCACAGCAGTGGGGAAAGCTTTCTCATGGTGCATAGTAGTACTAATGCTTGGTACTTGTTACGAGGTAGTAATGGCTTATGCATTTAATGCACCTACACTTTGGAATTTTGACTTCAGCATGCAGATGTATGGAGCTATTTTTATGATGGCTGGAGCTTACACTCTGTCCACAGAAGCTCATGTCAGAGGAGATGTTATCTACAGACTATTTAAACCACGCACACAAGGATATATTGATTTTGTTTTATATTTTATATTCTTTTTTCCTGGTGTCTTAGCTTTAGCTTTTTACGGATATGATTATGCAGCTTTAGCTTGGAAAATAAAAGAAACCAGTTGGAGTAGCCCAGCGCAAATTCAAATTTATATGGTAAAATCTATGATCCCTGCTGCAGGTATTTTATTAACCATTCAAGGAATTAGTGAAGTTTTTAGATGTGTTATCTGTATTCAAACAGGTCACTGGCCAGCAAGACTTGTCGTTGCAGAGGAAACAGAAAAAATTTTAATGAGAACAGCTCAAGATGAGGATCAAAAAGATGTTATCTAGTTTATTTACTTTAACAAACCCAGAAATAGCTATCTTGATGATGGGAATATTTCTAATAGCAGTTTTATTAGGATTCCCGATAGCATTTACCTTAATGGCTATGGGCGTTGGTTTTGGATACTATGCTTATTTTGATCCCGCAAGAATGGATCATTTGCTAGACAACAGAATATTCTCCTTATTTGTTCAAAATACTTATACCGTTATGGATAATAATGTACTCACCGCTGTCCCCTTGTTTTTATTTATGGGTTACTTAGTAGAAAGAGCTGGAATAGTTTCAAGATTATTTTTTGCTATAAGATTAGCTTCACATAAATTGCCAGCTTCAATGGCCGTAGCAGCTTTAATTACCTGTACTTTATTTTCAACAGCTACAGGAATAATTGGTGCAGTGGTAACTCTAATGGGATTACTAGCTTGGCCGGCTATGGTTAAAGCTGGTTATGATAAAAAATTTGCTTCAGGAATAATTTGTGCAGGTGGTTGCTTAGGAATATTAATTCCCCCTAGTATTATGTTAATCGTCTATTCTGTAATTGCTCAGTTATCTCCTTTGAGACTATTTGCTGCCGCTATATTTCCTGGATTATTACTCGCTAGTCTATACATATCGTACGCAGTTATTAGAGCGATGATAGACCCATCTATTGCTCCAAAACCTAGAGCGGAAGAAATTCCTCCAAGGGCTGAAATTTTAAAAGAAGTTTTTGTTTCTTTCTTACCTTTATTTGCTTTGATCATGTTAGTACTTGGAACAATTTTAGGTGGTTTTGCAACTCCCGCCGAAGCAGCTGCCGTTGGTGCCTTTGGCTCAATAGTACTCTCTTATTTTTATAAAACTCTTAAGTGGAAAGCTTTTAAGGAGTCAGTTTTTTTAACAGCTAAAACTACTGCAATGATAATGTGGTTGTTTATAGGTTCTTGGACTTTTGCATCAGTATTTTCTTATCTAGGTGGACATGAAGTATTTGAACATTTTTTCAAATCGATGGATTTAGCACCTTGGCAATTTTTAGTTATTACACAGTTAATTATTTTCTTATTAGGCTGGCCATTAGAATGGACTGAAATTTTAATTATCTTTGTTCCAATATTTTTACCCTTACTAGCTATATACGGAATAAACCCTTATTTCTTTGCAATGTTAATTGCACTAAACTTACAAACTTCTTTTTTAACCCCTCCAATGGCTATGTCAGCGTACTATTTAAAAGGAGTTCAATCTAAAAATGTTGAGCTGATGGAAATTTTTGCTGGAATCATGCCATTTCTTGGAATTGTTATTTTTGCAATGTTTTTAATGTACATGTTTCCAGGTATTGCTCTGTGGTTGCCAGACGTGTTATTTGCAAATTAAAAAAATGATAGATATTTTTTCAATATCAACTAATGAACTAGTTGCCAAAATGAGAAGCGGAGACATCGCAAGTGTTGAAGTATGTAAAGCTTATTTAGAAAGAATAAAGAAATATGAGAAAGACGTTAAAGCTTGGTCATTCTTAGACAAAAAAAATCTTCTAGAAAAAGCAGAAGAAGCAGATGAGTATCGAAAATCTGGAAAACCACTAGGTCCGTTACACGGCTTACCTATAGCCATAAAAGATATTATAGCAACTTATGATATGCCAACTGAGTGTGGTAGTGTTTTAAGAAAAGGTATTTCTGGCGCAGCAGATGCTGAAGTAGTTAACTTAATTAAAGCTGCAGGAGCAATCGTTATGGGAAAAACTGTAACAACAGAGTTTGCTTATTTTGATCCAGGTAAAACCACAAATCCTCATGACCATACAAGAACGCCAGGAGGGTCCTCAAGCGGATCTGCTGCCGCTGTTGCATCTCACATGGCACCATTAGCTATTGGAACTCAAACCAATGGTTCAGTTACAAGACCAGCTTCTTACTGTGGTGTTGTTGGCTACAAACCGTCATTTGGATTAATTTCACGTACAGGAATTTTAAAACAATCTTTGAAACTAGATCAAGTAGGTGTGTTTGGAAAAACAGTGGAAGACGTAGCTTTACTTGCAAAAGCGTTAATTAAAAAAGATATTTTAGATGATGATACAATTCATTATGCGGCGGATGAAATGTTAGAAGTCTGTAAAAAAGGACCTATTTTCGAACCAAAATTCATATTTTATAAAACTACTAGTTGGAAAAAGATTAGCAAAGAATCTCAAAAAGCTTTTGAGTTTTTAATAAAAGAATTTAAAAATAATATAGAAGTATTCGATGAACCTTCCTACTTTAAAGACATACCAAAATACCATCAAATTATTCATGAAACAGATATGGCAAATAGTTTTCAAGATTTTTATAAAAAATCTAAAAAAAAAATGGGTAAAAAATTAGTCGAAGCTATTGAGAGAGGCTTACAATATTCAGCTAAAGATTATGTTGATGCTGTTGATTTTATGAAACAAAGCTATAAATCATATAGTGAAGTTTTTGAAGACTACTATGGCGTTATAACACCAGCTTCAACAGGGGTTGCTGATAAGGGTCTACTTTCTACAGGCAGTCCAGAGCTAAGTACAATATGGACTTATATGGGCTTACCTACAATCTCTCTTCCTTTACTTAGCGGGGAAAATAACCTACCATTAGGGGTTCAATTAGTTGGTGATAAGCTCGACGATCTAAGATTTTTAGCATCAGCAAACTGGTTAGAAAAAAATTGTAAAGAAAAAAATGATTAATAAATTAACAATGTTATTCGCAGTTATTATGGCGATATTTTTTCTAGGTGGATTAGCAACAACTCTGACCAGATCTATGATGATAGGTTTTTATGATGTGCTGCCAGTCTATATCTTTATGGGTGTAGCAATTGGGATGATGTTATACGAAGCATATATAGAGACAAAATAGCAAACTAAACTAACATTGAAAACTTCGAAAAATAGTTATTTTCCCTATTTTCTATTATTAATTCAGCCAGCATTTATGGCTAGTAACCTAGTTGTAGCTAGAGGAGGCGTAGAATATGTACCGCCCATTTCATTAGCTTTTTGGAGATGGTTTTTTGTTTTTTTGATATTACTGCCTTTTACTTACCTAACAATATTTAAAAATATTAAACATTTAAAAAAGGAATATAAAAAATTATTTTTTTTAGGAGCAATGGGGTGTGGAGTTTGTGGAGCATTTCCATTTATGGCTGGCATGACAACAACCGTAGCTAATATGGGGATCATCTACACATCATCCCCTATTTTTATAATATTAATTTCTTCTTATTTTTATAAAGAACGTTTAAGTAGTGTTCAGTTTTTAGGATTAGGGTTATGTTTTGCTGGGGTTGTTTCAATTATTGCTAAAGGTGAAATCAGTTTACTAGTTAGTTTAAAATTTACGTCAGGAGACTTATGGATGTTGGGAGCTGCGATTGGCTGGGCTTTGTATGCTGTATTTTTACTTAATTGGAAAAGTAAATTTAACTTATTTTCAAGATTTGCTATTATTGCCTTCTTTGGGGCAGTTTCTTTACTACCTTTTTCTTTAATTGAAAATTACTTTATACGTCCAGTTGTATTCAATGATAATTTTTATTTCTGGGCAATATTTGCTGCGATTTCTCCAGGCATAATAGCTTTTTCACTTTACGCTCAAGCACAAAGGTATCTAGGTGCATCTATTACTGGATTTACCTTGTACCTTTTCACAGTCTATGGAGCTTTTTATGGGATCTTTATTTTTGATGAACAATTAAAAAGTTACCATTACTATGGAGCCGTATTAGTATTTGCAGGAATGTTTTTTGTTAGAAAAAATAATAATTAATCTAGCTGAAAAAGACCTTTAGCAAAGTATTCCGCATTAAAAGGATATAAATCTGTCTCTTTTTCACCCATTCCTACAGCTAAAATTGGTAATTTATATTTTCTGCAAATAGCTAAAACAATTCCTCCTTTAGCAGTAGTGTCAAGTTTGGTAATAATTAGACCTGTAATTTTTTGTATTTTACTAAATTCCTCCACTTGATTTAAAGCATTTTGACCTGTAGTTGCATCTAAAACTAAGATCGTTTCATTAGGAAAAGTTTCATCTATTTTTTTTAAAACGTTAAATATTTTTTTATATTCATCCATTAAATTTTTTTTATTTTGCATCCTGCCTGCAGTATCTATTAAAGCTATATCTATTTTTTTTTCTTTGGCATAAGTAGCAGTTTTAAAAGCCACTGAAGCTGGATCACTACCTGTTTCAGATTTAATTATATTTACATTAATTTTTTTGGACCAAAGTTCTAATTGTTCAATAGCTGCAGCTCTAAATGTGTCAGCTGCTCCAAGAACTAATGTTTTTTGGTTGTCCTTAAAGAATTTTCCAAGCTTACCAATTGTTGTTGTTTTACCAACACCGTTTACACCCGAAACCACTATAACTGTTGGTTTATTAGACGCTAAAGAAAGTAAATCTCTCTGGAAAGGCAATAAATACTCTGTAATTTTTGACGCTAAAACACTAATAATTTCATTGGAATTTTTTATATCTTTATTAATTTTTAATTTATCAAATTCTTTTCTTAGTTCGTTTGCTGTTTTAACTCCGACATCAGCACTTATTAAAAGCTCCTCAAACTGAGATAAAATAGATTCATCAACATTCGTAGTTGAAAATATATTTTTTATTCCACTAGATAGATTTAATGAACTCATACTGAGGCCTGTTTTAAATTTATCAAATAAATTCATTTTAAATCTCAAGTTTAGTATGTTGTATCCCAGAAACTGGGCCGGTCATAGAAATATTTAGACTCTCATCTATTTTTATATTTAAACTTCCCTCTTTAAATTTAACATTGATATCATTTCCGGTTAGTTTTTTGATTGATGACGCAACAGCCGTAGCACAAGCAGCTGTACCGCACGCCTTTGTTAATCCAGCACCACGTTCCCAAACATTTACAGAGATATTATTTTTGTCATTTATCTGTGCAAAAGTAACATTAATTTTCTCAGGAAATAGTTCATGATTTTCAATTTTAGTACCTAATATTTTAAGATCATATTTAAAACAATCTTTGACAAAAAAAATTATATGGGGATTCCCCACATTTAGACAAAATCCATTAGTAAATATTTTATCCTCTATATTTAACGTTATATTTTTATGATTTAATTTTTTAATTAGTGGAATTTTATCCCAATCAAATATAGGTTTACCCATTTCAAGTTGAACATTACAATCTCCAATAATTTCCGCATCAATGAATCTATTACTTGTTTTTAATTTAATTTTTTTCGTATTTAAATCTTTACTTAAAAAATAAGCTATACATCTACTTCCATTTCCACAGGCGCTAACCTCACCTCCGTCCGAATTAAAAATAGTAATTGGAAAAACTTTATTAACTTCTTCTTCAATAAAAATTATTTGGTCAAAACTAATATCCCGATGAAAAGATTCTCGATTACCTAGGTTAATTATCTCTTCTCTAGATATGTTTATTAATTTTTTTCTTCTATCAACAATAATGAAGTTATTACCTAAGCCATTCATTCTAAAAGCATTAATCACTGCCATAATACAAGATTAGTATAATTATTCGTTGACTTTTAAAACCCCAAATTGTAGCTTCAGCCACTTTCCGCAATTACATCTGTTTTTGCGGTGCTCTTAGAAATAAGAGGATCGACACTAGTCAGCGAAGGTTCGCCCACTAGTGCGCTTGGTGTTGCGTTATTGTAAAATGTTTGAAAATTTAACAAATAAATTAGAGACAATATTCTCTAAATTGAAAAATGCCCCTTCTTTAACAGAAGATCAGGTTGATTCTGGACTAAAAGAAATACGCTTAGCGTTGTTAGAAGCTGACGTAGCTCTTTCGGTTGCTAAAGAATTTATTGAAAAGATAAAACCAAAAGCTATCGGACAAGAAATTATAAGGTCTACCTCTCCAGGACAAATGATAGTTAAAATAGTTCATGATGAGTTAGTTAATTTTTTAGGAGAAAAAAATCAAGAACTGAGTTTGAACACCGTCCCACCTGCATGCATCCTTCTGGTAGGGTTGCAGGGATCAGGGAAAACTACAAGTGCTGCAAAACTAGCCAAACTTGTAGAAAAAAAATATAAAAAAAAAGTTTTGTTAGTTAGTTTAGATGTTTACAGACCAGCGGCACAAGAGCAGTTAAAAGTTTTAGCAGATGCTAATGAGATTAATCATCTACCAGTAATTAAAGACCAACAACCTTTAGACATATCAAAACGAGCTCTTAACGCAGCAACTCTAAATGGTTCAGATGTTATCATCTTCGATACTGCTGGAAGAACACAAGTTGACCTTATGATGATGAATGAAATCAAAAAAATTAAAGAGATTGTTAAACCAACTGAAACTATCCTAGTTGCAGACTCATTGACTGGACAAGTTGCAACTATTGTTGCAAAAGAATTTGATAAAATTGTCGATGTATCAAGTATCATATTGACTAGAGTTGATGGTGATGGTCGAGGTGGTGCAGCTTTAAGCATGAAACATATTACAAACAAACCAATAAAATATATTGGCGTAGGAGAAAAAATTGATGATCTTGAAATATTTTACCCTGATAGAATAGCTAATCGAATACTTGGAATGGGGGACATTGTATCCCTAGTAGAAAAAGCTTCACAAGGTTTAGATGAAGAAAAATTAAAAAAAACAGAGGAACAGTTTAAGAAGGGTTTATTTACTTTAGATGACTACTTATCCCAACTTAAGCAAATGAAAAAAATGGGTGGAATGGATGGTGTTCTATCTCTTTTGCCTGGAGTTAGTAAAGTTAAAGAACAGATGAAAAATGCAGCTATTGATGAAAAAATTATTTCTATAAATGAAGCAATTATTCTTTCAATGACAAAAAAAGAAAGAGAAGACCCAAAAGTTATTAATGGTTCAAGAAAAAAGAGAATAGCTACTGGAGCCGGAGCGGACGTTTCTACAATAAACAAGTTATTAAAACAGTTCAAAATGATGACAGATATGATGAAAAAAATGTCAAAAGGTGACAAAACAAAACAAGTTCCATCTGGAGCTATTCCTGATGAAATATTAAATCAACTAAAATGAAAGGAAGAAAATGTTAAAAATAAGACTATCAATGGGTGGAGTCAGAAAAAGACCTATTTATAAAATCGTAATTGCAGATAGTAGAGCGCCGAGAGACGGAAAATTTGTAGAAAAAATTGGATCTTTCAATCCTCTTCTGCCTAAAGACAACAAAGAAAGAATTTCAGTCGAATCTGAGAGAGTTAAATATTGGTTAAGTAAAGGTGCAAAACCCACTTTAAGGGTTTCAAGAATTTTAGGTGAAGCTCAAATTATACCAATGCCTAAAGCAGGAAATAATCCTTTGAAAGCTGTACCTAAAAAGGATCGAAAAAAAAGCGACGAAACAGAAGCTCCTAAAACAGAAGCTCCTAAAACAGAAGCTCCTAAAACCGAAGCTCTTAAAACCGAAGCTCCTAAAACAGAAGCTCCTAAAACAGAAGCTCCTAAAACCGAAGCTCCTAAAACAGAAGCTCCTAAAACAGAAGCTCCTAAAACAGAAGCTCCTAAAACAGAAGCTCCTAAAACCGAAGCTCCTAAAACCGAAGCTCCTAAAACAGAAGCTCCTAAAACAGAAGCTCCTAAAACAGAAGCTCCTAAAACAGAAGCAAAGAAAGACTAAGCTATTAGAAAAAATAAATGTTGAATGTAAAAATTTTTACTCTTTACCCGGAATTATTTCCAGGTCCTTTAGATATTGGGCTTTACAAAAAAGCTAAGAGTAAAAAAATATGGTCCTTAAAAGTAATAAATATTAGAGACTACTCGAAAGACAAACACAAAACTGTTGATGACACACCATATGGTGGTGGAAATGGAATGTTAATGCGGGCCGACGTTTTAGCTGAAGCATTAGATAAAAATATAAGTATTAAGAAAAAAGAAACAACTATTTATTTATCACCAAAAGGGAAAAAATTTAATCAAACAGATGCCAAAAAATTTAGTAAATTAAAAAATATTAATATTATTTGTGGTCATTTTGAAGGAGTGGATCAAAGGGTTCTAGAAACAAGAAACATCCAAGAAATAAGTTTGGGGGACTATATTTTGTCCGGTGGAGAAACAGCATCTTTCGTTTTTCTTGATGCAATAATTCGTCTATTGCCAGGTGTTTTAGGCAACAAACTTTCAACTCAAGATGAAAGTTTTGAAAATTCATTGTTAGAGTACCCTCAGTACACAAAACCTCAAAAATGGGAAAAAAAAAGCCTTCCAGAGGTGCTTTTATCGGGAGATCATGCTAAAATTAAAGGGTGGCGTTTAGCTCAATCTGAGGCTATAACACGTCGCCTAAGACCAGATTTGTGGCAAAAACACATTACTAAAAACAAAAAATGAAAAATATCGAAGACATAAACAAAGCAGCGGTTAACAAAATACTTGAATCTAAAAAAATTTCAAATTTTAGTCCTGGGGATACAATTAAAGTTGGTGTAAAGATTGTTGAAGGAAAAAAAGAGCGTATCCAATATTTTGAAGGAGTTTGTATCGCTAGAAAGAATAGAGATATAAACTCATCTTTTACTGTAAGAAAAATATCTTTTGGTGAAGGAGTAGAGAGAACATTTGCTTTATATAGTCCTGTAGTTGACTCAATTAAGGTCATACGTTCAGGTAAAGTAAGAAGAGCTAAATTATATTACCTAAGAGAAAGAACAGGTAAATCAGCAAGAATAGCGGAGAAAATAAAGAAAAAAATTGGAGCCGACGTAGTTGCAAAGGCAATTAAATCACCTGAACTTAAAGCAGAACAAACTGCTATAGAATCTAAAAAGGAAGCTCCAGAAAAAAAAAAATCTGAGAGTAAAGAAAAAAAATAACTCAATTTTAAATGTCGAAAACTTTATACGACAAGATCTGGGACGATCATATGGTCCATCAACAAAGCGATGGTACAGAACTTTTATATGTTGATCGTCATTTAATACACGAGGTAACCAGCCCACAAGCTTTTGAGGGACTAAGATTAAACAAAAGAAAAGTGAGAAGACCTGATTTAACGTTAGCTGTAGCTGATCATAATGTTCCAACGACTGATAGATCAAAGGGAATAGAAGATGAAGAGTCTAGACTACAAGTTGATACTTTAAAAAATAATTGTAAAGAATTTTCTGTTGAGCTGTTTGACATGAATGACAAGAGGCAAGGTATCGTTCATATTATAGGTCCAGAACAAGGTTTTACACAGCCTGGTACTGTTATCGTTTGTGGAGATAGCCACACAGCAACACATGGAGCTTTTGGTGCTCTAGCATTCGGTATTGGAACTTCAGAAGTTGAACATGTTTTAGCTACACAAACTTTAATTCAAAAAAAATCAAAAAATTTAAGAGTAAACGTAAATGGAGTATTACCTTTAGGTGTTACAGCTAAAGATGTAATCTTAAAAATTATTGGAACCATAGGAACAGCGGGAGGAACAGGATACGTTATTGAATACGCAGGAGATGTAATTAGAAATTTAAGTATGGAAGAAAGAATGACAGTTTGTAACATGACAATTGAAGGAGGAGCAAGAGCAGGTTTAATAGCCCCTGATCAAAAAACATATGATTATCTTGAAGGAAAACCAAAATCACCAAAAAATGAAAATTGGCATAAAGCCCTAGCATTTTGGAAAACCCTATACTCAGATATAGAGTGCAAATTTGACAAAGAAATAAATATTAACGCTAATGAAATCGAACCATTAGTAACCTGGGGAACTTCGCCCCAGGATGTTGTGCCTATTACTGGAAACGTTCCAGACCCTGAGAAAGAGAAGGATGAGGATAGAAAAATTGCTATGTATAGATCGTTAGATTACATGGGCCTTAAACCAAACATTAAAATTAGCGATATAAAAATAGATAAAGTTTTTATAGGTAGTTGTACAAATGGAAGAATTGAAGACTTAAGAAATGCAGCAAAAACAATTAAAGGAATGAAAGTTGCACAAACTGTAAGTGCAATGATAGTTCCCGGGTCTGGTTTAGTTAAAGATCAGGCAGAAAAAGAGGGATTGGATAAAATTTTTATTGAAGCGGGTTTTGAATGGAGAGAACCAGGCTGTTCAATGTGTTTAGCTATGAATGCGGATAAATTGAACCCCAAGGAAAGGTGCGCGTCAACTTCAAACAGAAATTTTGAAGGGAGACAAGGACGTGGGGGCCGTACACACTTAGTTAGTCCAGCTATGGCTGTAGCAGCAGCTATAAATGGTTTTTTAACAGACGTGAGGAAATTCTGATAAATGGAAAAATTTAAAAACTTAAAAAGTATTCCTGCTCATATGCCAATGCTAAATATCGATACTGATATGATTATCCCAAAACAGTTTTTAAAAACAATTAAAAGAACGGGTTTAGGAAAAAATTTATTCTATGAAATGAGATACGATGAAAAAGGAAATTCAATAAAAGATTTTACTTTAAACAATAAGCCTTTTTCAGAATCTAAAATTCTCTTAACTGGTAAAAATTTTGGATGTGGTTCTTCTCGTGAGCATGCTCCATGGGCATTAACTGACTTTGGAATTAAATGTGTTATTAGTCCTAGCTTTGCAGATATTTTTTATAGCAATTGCTTTAAAAATGGAATTTTGCCAATTGTATTAGATGAAAAAATTATTCAAGAACTAGCTGAATATTCTCAAAGAGAGTCCGAAATAGAAATTAAGATTGAAACACAAGAAGTTGTTTATGGAAATAAAGTTGCAAAATTTGACCTAGACTCTTTTAAGAAAAAATGTCTTATAGAAGGAATAGACGATATCGATCTATCTTTAGAAAAAATTTTAAACATTCAAAATTATGAGAATAAAATAAATAATTCTAAACCATGGCTAGCAAATAATGATTAAGGTAAAAAAAAGAAAAATATTGTTACTACCTGGAGATGGAATTGGCCCAGAAGTTATTTCTGAGGTAAAAAAAATTATTGAGTGGTTTAATAAAAATAAATCTTTAGACTTTGAAATAGAGGAAGGGTTGGTAGGCGGAGCCTCTTTTGAAAAATATAAAAGCCCAATTACCGATGAAGTTTTTTATAAAGCTCTTGAAAGTGAAGCTGTTATCCTTGGAGCAGTGGGTGGTCCAAAATGGGATAATTTAGAATTTTCTAAAAGACCAGAAAGAGCACTTTTAAAACTAAGAAAAGAATTAAAATTATTTGCAAACTTACGACCTGCAATATGCTTTAAACAATTAGTAGACTCCTCAAGTCTAAAACCTGAAATTATATCAGGTTTAGATATTATGATTGTTAGAGAGCTTACCGGCGGAATTTATTTTGGTGAACCTAGA
>Ga0307986_10002981_pt1 | contig 11916 bp, 11 predicted proteins | sample EllFjometageno82_FD_203170 | JGI IMG/M metagenome (GOLD analysis project Ga0307986, IMG submission 203170) | Marine microbial communities from Ellis Fjord, Antarctic Ocean - #82 | ecosystem: Environmental > Aquatic > Marine > Unclassified | place: Southern Ocean | collected 2014-10-09
TTTGAGATCTAAAAAAAATTTTATCTAATAAGTTATTCATATATGGCTGGCCCACAAGGATTCGAACCTCGGATCTCTGTACCAAAAACAGATGTGATACCACTTCACCATGGGCCAATATTAATTCCATATATCACAAAAAAAAAATTTTATATAGTTTTTGATGTAATGCACCAGTGAGTGCTGAATTTCCTTTTAAATTGACTATATGCATTACCACACGCCCTCTTAGAGTCAAAATAAGCTACAATTGATGAGCCAGATCCTGACATTCTAACAAACATATTACTGTGGGTATTTAATAAAAAAGATTTAATTTTTTTAAGTTTTGGGTATTTCTTAAAGGCTATTTTTTCAAGATCATTATTTAAACCTTTAAGATATTCCACATCAAACATTTTTTTTTTAGGAGGGCTAAATTGAGATTTTGAGAAAGATTTTACTTTAGAATAAATATACTTAGTTGAGCAACCAAAATCAGGTTTTACAACTAACGTATAAAATTTAATTTCATTATTATATTTTTTTATATCTCCATTGGGTAAAAGAACTGTATTAGCTGGTTTTATTCCTAAAATAACATCAGAACCTATTTGAATTGTCAGTTTTTTTAACTCAATTTTTTTTATCTTAAATGTTTTTTGGTTAATAAAGAAATTAATCAAACTTGCTGCATTCATTGAACCACCGCCCATTCCTGCTTCTTGTGGTATATTCTTAACAATTTTAATATCAAATTTCTCATTATTAAGTAAATTTTTTTTATCTAGTAATTTAAGCAAACTTGTAACAGTATTTATTTTACCAATGTTTTTAGAAAATTTTCCTTTAAAAACTACTTTATGATTTTTTTGTTTTATTTTTTTTAAATAAATTAAATCATGTAAATCTATAAAAGAAATTAGACTTTCAATTTTATGTAATTTTGTTGTTTTTCCAGTTACATTTAGTGCAAGGTTAACTTTGGCATAAGATTTAATCTTAAAATTATCCATGAATTAAGAATTAATTAAACCTTTAATCAATTTGTTCTTAATGTCTTTTTTCATTTTATCCTCTGTTTCTTCTAAATTTAAAACATTTTCCCAAAAATATCTTGCTTGAATTTTTCTATCTAACTTCCAAAGGATGTCCCCATAATGATCATTTACAATTGGATCACTTGGCATTAATTCAACTGCTCTCTTTAGAAAATTTTCAGCTTTTATGTAATCGTCAATTAAATAATAAGCCCATCCTATTGAATCAATTATATAGGGGTCATTACTTCTTGCAGTATAGGCCTTTTCAAGCATTTGAAGTGAGTGATCAATTTTATATTCTCGTTCTAGCCAAGAATAAGCTAAATAATTTAACACATAGGCATCGTCTGGATTAATTTCCAGTGATTTTAACAAATCCTTATCTGAGCTAGAATAATCACCTAACCTCTCATAACTGCTCCCTCTTCTATATAAAATTTCTGCATATAATTGAGAATTAATATCAATTTTTGAAATGATTTGATCATAATATTTTATAGCCTCTTTATATCTTTCTGCGTTTTTATTAAAATTTGCAATATCAAAAATTATTTTTATGGAAGGGTTTTTAATCTTTTTAAAATTTAAGTTAATAAAATCTAAAGATTTATCTTTATCTTGTTTTCTAGAAATTATTTGTGCTTTTTTTTTTAATTTAAACCAATAATAAAATTCATCTTTTTTATTGAAAGATTCTAAAATTTTTAAAGTTTTTGTATAATCTTTATTAAGATAGTAATTTTCAGCCAATAAAGATAAATTGAATTTAAATTTAGGGTTTAAATAATGGGATATATTTAAATAAAAATTAGATTTTTCATAGTTTGCTTGAGAAGAATAAAGATTAGATACTAAAAAAAAAAACTCACTTACTACGTCAGTAGTATTATTGCATGAAAATATTTTTTTAAATTGTTCTAATTTTTGATCATCAACCCATTTTTTTCCTTGTGAGATTAGTAATGATGAGTTTAGGTAGTCTAAATTATCCGTAATATTTTTTGCATCATCATATCCATCATTTTCAATTAAATAATTTATGTAAAAAAATATATACCTAGAATAGTCTTCTGTTTGTGAGTTAATCAAATTTTTAAAATAAGTTTTGGTATCTTTATCATTCAAATAACATTTTTGAAAAACTTCATTGATGAAAGAAAAATTACCAAACTTATTTTTTATTTTTGAAATTTTATTTTGCTCAAAAACATATAAATATTGTTTTAATGTTTCTGCAATTATTAGTGAAAATTTATCATTATTGATAAATTCATAAGACCTCTGAAGGTGCTCTTTACTTTTTTTATAATTTTTTCTTTCAAAACTGTCTATGGCTAGTACCAAGTGGGCTTCAAAAAAATTAGAATTATCTTCTGTTGAGTTTTGTTTTATTTCGCTTATGGCCTGTTGAACCTTACCTTCAAGCACAAGGGTGTATATGTAGTTTTCAAGATATGAATTATGTTGTTTGATTAAATGTTTTGATGATTTAAAAAATTTTAAAGCGTGAGTGTTATCATTATTATTATAAGCGACAATTCCAGAAAAATAATTGGATAAATAGCGTGAATTAAGGTCATTTAAAATCTTGCTTTTTGAGTATAATGGGCTTTGATACAACAACAGTATTAAAAAAAACTTAAAAAACTTTATTAACATTAGGTCATTGTATGTCTAAAAAAGTAATAAATCAAAATACGAATTATGATTTAGAGTTATTTGATTCAATTGGATCAAATTTTATTTTTGAAGAAAACCCTATCAATAGATTGAGGAATACTAGTAGTAATCCAAAAAAGGATAGTGATACAGATACGATTGATAAAAAAAAAGAGCTTAATAAATTAAAATTACAAATAAACTCAATTAATGATTGTAATTTAAAAAATAATTCAAAAAAAATAGTTTTAGGGGATGGGGATATCAATAGTCCTATAATGTTAGTTGGAGAAGCTCCAGGTATGGAAGAAGACAATACTGGACTAACATTTTTAGGTGAAGTTGGAGATCTTTTAAAAAAGATGTTGCATGCAATAAACATCAAAAAAGAAAATGTTTATTCTACTTATGCTGTAAATTTTAGGCCCCCTGAAGACCGAAAGCCTACCTCCACTGAAATTAAAAGGTACTCTCAATTTTTACAAAAACAGATTTCAATTATTAAGCCCAAAATAATAATTCTTATGGGGGGTAGTGCCATGGAGTCATTAACAGGTTTGAATAATAAAATTTCATTAGAAAGAGGAAAATGGAAAGAAGTAATTGTCCAAAATACTAGTTACAACGTTATTATTACTTTTAACCCTTCGTACCTTTTGAGGGTTCCTGATAATAAAAAATACTCCTGGGAAGACTTAAAAAAAATTAAACAAAAAATTGTTGATTTGAAATTGAGTATCTAATGGCAATTTTAGCTGGTGTTGATGAAGTCGGTAGAGGTAGCTTAATAGGCCCAGTTTATGCGGCAGCTGTAATATTAAATACATCAATTAATAAAAGATTATTAAAAGACTCTAAAAGTTTAACTAAAGAGAAAAGAGAAGAACTTGATAAATATATTAGAGAAAATTCTATATGGGCTATAGGTCAAGCATCAACTAAAGAGATTGAAAAAATAAATATACTGCATGCAAGTTTACTTGCAATGAAAAGAGCAATAATAAAACTTAAAAAAAAACCTTCTCTTGTTTTAATTGATGGCAACAAACTACCAGACCTTAAAAATTACAACTTAGAATATGTCATAAAAGGAGATCAAAAAATTCCTAGCATTTCTGCAGCATCAATTATTGCAAAAGTCAGTAGAGACAGATTTATTACAAAACTCTCAAAGCAATTTAATAACTACGGATGGAATACAAATTCAGGTTACGGAACTAAAGAACATTTAAGAGCAATTAAGAAGTTCGGTATCACCAAGTATCATCGAAAAACCTTCTCTCCTATTTGTGATCTTTTATAAACTTCACGTGAAACACCACAACATCTAGCTGCTAAAAATATTGTAAACACAATTTGAATTCAGATAATTCAATCTGGAGTTGACCGCAGAATCCATTTGGAGTCTAATTGTTTTATATAAAATGGAAAACAATTTTAAAAATAAAATTATTAATGGTGAAAGTCTTGAGGAATTAAAAAAAATCCCAAGTGAGACCTTTGACCTTGTTTTTGCTGACCCTCCATACAATCTACAATTAAAAAATTCACTTACAAGACCAGACAGGACTAAAGTGAGTGCTGTTAATGACAAATGGGACCAGTTTGAAAGCTTTAAAAAATATGATGAGTTTACAGTTAGTTGGCTTTCTGAGTGTAAAAGAATTTTAAAAAAGAATGGAGCTATTTGGGTTATAGGAAGTTATCACAATATCTTCAGAGTAGGAACTGCCATACAAAATTTGGGATTCTGGATTTTAAATGATGTTATATGGAATAAGAATAATCCAATGCCTAATTTTAGAGGAACAAGATTTACCAACGCTCATGAAACATTAATTTGGGCATCTAAAAGTGAAAAGTCAAAATACACTTTTAACTACCAATCATTAAAATGTTTAAATGATGATCTTCAAATGAGATCAGACTGGAAATTGCCTATCTGCAATGGAGCAGAAAGACTTAAAAAAAATGGAAAAAAGGTTCACTCAACACAAAAACCTGAATCTTTACTTCATAGGGTATTATTGGCATCTACAAACAAAGGTGACTTGGTCCTAGATCCATTTTTAGGATCTGGAACTACAGCAACTGTAGCTAAAAAATTAGGTAGAAATTATTATGGTATTGAAAAAGAAAAAAATTATTTTAAAGCTGCAGAAGAAAGATTAAAAAAAACAAAACCAATAGAGGATGACTTCCTTGATACTCTTAAAAATAACAGGTCTAAACCAAGAATTCCATTTGGATCTTTGGTAGAGTTGGGAATAATAAAACCTGGCACAAGTATTTTTGACCAAAAGAAAAAAGTTACCGCAAGAATTATGGCCGATGGAAGTATCAAGCACAATCAATCTGAAGGATCTATTCATAAAGTTGCAGCGACAATCCTTGGTTCTGAGAGTTGTAATGGTTGGACTTATTGGCATTGCAATGTAAACGGTGTGAGTGTGCCAATAGATAACTTAAGACAAAAATTGATTGCTAATAATTAATTTTTATAAATTTTTCCTAAATAACTATTAATAAACTTATCATTTTTAACCAAATATCTCATTAAGGTATTCCTAATCCAAATCAAAAGTGGATTGGAAAGGTGAAAAATAAAATAATTAAACTTTGATTTCTGATCAATCATCTTGGTTCTTTCATTTCTTTCATGATTAAATTGACCTGTTAGATTTTCTAAATCTTTATACAGCTCATGCGCAACTTCTATTGATTGAGACGCACCTTGTGCAAAAGTTGGTGGAAAAGCAAAAAAAGCATCACCAATAAGAAATGTGTTTTTGTTTATTGGTTGATGTATTTCAGAGCTAACAAATACTGGAAAACACCTAATATCTTTCAAATTTTTAATAATATCTGGATCTACTTGTTTTGATATATCGGATAAAATGGATGAAATGAAATTACTTTTCTCAAATAAAGAATAATCAGATAGCTGGTTATCACTAAGTTTTTTTCTTAAAATACTAATAAAATTAAACTGACCTCTATTATCAATTGGATATGACACTGAGTGTAAATTAGATCCTAAGAATAAAGATATGTTGCTTGGGTCAATTCCTTGGAGGCTGTCACTATCTATAGTTGCTCTTAAAGCTATAGATTTAAAATATTTTGGTTTAATTTCTTTTTTAGCAATTAATGATTTCGATTTTGAAAATATTCCATCAGATATAATTAAATAATCACATTTAATTGAAGCTCTGTTTTCAAAAGTTACTTTGATATTATCACCCTCATAATCAATTTTAGTGACTTTTTTATTATAGTTTATGAAATTATCGGGAAGTCGATTTTTTAAAAAATTAATTAAAGTAAATCTTTTTAATGTTGTGTACTTAGCTTCAGTATCATTAAAAACTGATATATTCAAATCACATATCTTTCTTTTTTTTTTTAAAGAATAGAAATCTACTTTATTAGGATGAAATTTATCTTCCAAATTAATGTTCTTAAAACCTATTTCATTTAATAATTTAATGCTGTTAACCGAAAGTTGAATACCATAACCCTTATCTAGGTTAACAGAATTATTTTTTTCATAAATAGTAATTTCATAGCTTGAATTTTTTCTTAAAAGATTTGCAATATACAGCCCTGATATACCGCCACCAATTATTGCTATTTTTTTCATAAATTTTTTTCTAAATAACTAAAAATCTTTTTTGTGAATGTTGGTAAAGTATAGCTATCAAGCTTAGAGCTATCAATCCAAGAAGAGTTTGAAATTGATCCTTTTAACCTAGTAAATTGAATACTTATATTCATATTCATATTTGAAATTTTAAAATTTAGATTCTTTTTCTCATTATTATATTTGAGTATTTCATCCATAGGAAATATTTTTAAATTCTTTAAGAAATTAAATTTGGTATTCTTTATTAATAAATACTTATTATTTTTTTTATACACACTTAATAGATAAAATTTATCAATCTTTTTTTTTCTTTCTTTTATAATTTCAAAATCATTATTTTTAAAAGATTTACAATTTTTTGTTAAAGGGCACTGACTGCATAAAGGAGTTTTGGGTCGACAGATAAGAGCTCCCAATTCCATTAAGGCTTGGGCATAATCACTTGCTCTAATAGAGGTTCCCAGTATTTTTTTTTTACTAATAAGACTTCCTTTCGAAATTTCACTATCCAATTTTAAATTTAATAATCTTTTAATTACTCTTTCGATATTTCCATCAAGTGGAATAAATGGTTTATTAAAACCGATTGCCATTATTGCATTTGCTGTATAATCTCCAATTCCAGGTAATAGTTTTAATTCTTCAATAGTTCTAGGTAATCTTCCCTTAAAATCTTTTTCTAATACTTGTGCTGTTTTTTTTAAATTTCTAACTCTAGAGTAATAACCTAGTCCCTCCCAATATTTTAAGAGTTTATGCTCATTAATTTTTGCCAATGAACTTATGTTGGGAATATCTTTTATGAAATTATTAAAATATGGAACTACAGTTACAACTTGTGTTTGTTGCAGCATAAATTCGCTCACTAATGTGTAATATTCCCTTTTAACTTGGGAGAGTTTTTTTCTCCATGGTAGTGATCTTTTATTATTATCATACCAATAAAGAATTTTTTTTGTTAGTATAGATTTTGTCATATGCAATTTAAAAATAATATTAAGCAGAGGCTTAAAACTATTCAAGGCTTAAGATCTTTTAAAGATACTTTGCCAAAAAACATTAAAAAAATAATCAAAAAAAAAGGTCACATATTCTCTGAAACTCTAAATAATTGGAAATATATCGTTGGTAATGAAATTTTTCAAATATGTTATCCAAAATCGTTTAAAAATTCCAATAAGTTTGGTGTTAGTACTTTACAGGTGATGGTCAAAAGAGGTCATGAAATAGACTTAGAGTATTCAAAAAAAGAAATAATGGATAAAATGAATAGTTTCTTTGGCTACGCTGTTGTTGAGAAATTAAAGTTTATAAGTTTTGATGATGCTCAAACTAAATTTAAAAAGATAGATGAAAACGATAATCATGTGACAAATAGTAAATATACAGATAGAATTAATGATATTAAAAACGATAAAATTAAAAAATCTTTATTAGAATTAACTAAATTATTTAAACAAAAATGAAAAAAATAGTTTCAATATTATTTGTTATATTTATTGGCTTTGTCACCAATCTATTTGCAGAAGACGGTCAGTCCATCAAAAGAATTTCTGTAGGCGAGAAGAATGCTAAAATTATAATAATTGCCTATGAATCATTAACATGTGGTCACTGTGCAGACTTTCACAAAAATGTTTATCCAAGCCTTAAAAAAGATTTTATAGAAAAGGGTTTGGTAAGAATTGAATTTAGACATTTTCCTCTAGATATTGCAGCATTTAATGCTTCAAAAATTGGACAATGCAATAATGACGGTAATGCAGATGTGCTAAATATTTTATTTTTTGGTCAAAAAAAATGGGCAAGAGGAAAAACACCAGAGGAAGCCACAAGGTATTTAAAGAAGTTTTTAGAAGATGAAGGTATAACCTTAGATTTTGAAAAATGCTTAGCTGATAAAGCCATCGAAGATTATGTATTAAATGATCGAATCGAAGGTGTAAAAAAGTTTAAGGTGAATGCTACTCCTACGATAATAATTAATGACAAAAAGTTTGAAAAAGCCCTAAATTATAAGAATTTAAAAAAATATCTAGAAAAACTGATATAAGTTAGTTCATGGAGTTTAAAAAAATCCAACTAAATGGATTTAAATCATTCGCAGAGAAAACAAATTTTTTAATTGAAGATGGACTGACAGGAATAGTTGGGCCTAACGGTTGTGGAAAATCAAACATTGTAGAGTCTTTGAGATGGGCCATGGGAGAAACCTCAGCAAAGAGTATGAGGGGATCAGGAATGGAAGATGTTATTTTTAGTGGAACATCAAACAAAGCTTCAAAAAATATAGCCGAAGTTTCAATTACTGTAGATAATGCAAGTCATGAAGGACCCTTGCAATACAAAGACATGGATCAAATCGAAGTTAGAAGAAAAATTGAGAAAGACAAAGGTTCTAAATTTTATATAAATGATAAAGAAGTTAGGTCTAGAGATGCTCAGATGTTTTTTGCAGATTTGTCTACTGGTGCTCATTCACCATCAATGATAAGCCAAGGACGTATTGGAGCTTTAGTCACTGCAAAGCCTACAGACAGAAGGGCAATCTTAGAGGAGGCAGCTAATATTTCAGGACTGCATGTCAGAAGGCATGAGGCTGAACTCAGGTTAAATGCTGCAGAGGCTAATTTAAAAAGAGCAGATGAATTAAGAAGACAACAAGAAAAACAATTAGCCAATCTTCAAAAACAAGCCGAAGAAGCTACAAAGTATAAGTTTATATCTGAAGAAATTAAAAAAATTGAAGCTGGTTTATATTATTTAAAATTATTAGACATTGATAATGAGATTAGAATAGAAAATGAAATTAATAATGAAGCAGAGGGAGAAGTAAATATTTTCAATCAACAAATTGCTCAATTTGAAGACTTGATCAAAACCGAAACAGATAAAGTTTCTCCATTAAGAGAAAAAAATATTGAAAACCTTTCAAGAATTCAGCGATTAAATTTAGAATTACAAAGTTTAGATGAAGAAAATGTAAGAACACAAGATGAGATAGAAAGTTTCAAAAAATCACTAAAAACTATTGAAGAAGATATTGATAGAGAAAAAGGGATTGTAATAGATGCGAACTCAAATGAAAAAAGGCTAAAAGAAGAAAAAAGTGAATTAATAGAAATAGACTCTAAGTATTTTGAAACTGAAAAATTATCAAACGAAGATCTTGAAAAAGCAAAAAATCAGCTAAATGAAGAGCAAAAGGCTGTGGATGAAATTATTGAAATATTTGCGAATGGCAACATAAATATCAGTATTGACCCAGTTAAAGATGTTATTAATACAATCGAAAAAATTAAAGAGTTAATAAACAATAATGAAGCTAATCAAGCTCTTACATTGCTAGATAGAACTAAGATGGAATTAAATAACTTCTTAAGTAATTTAGCAAACGATGAAAGTAAAAGCAAATTAACTGACATCAATGAAAAAAATGATAATATAAAATTGCTTCAAGAAAAATATGCAGATAGTTTTAGCAAAAACCAATCTATAAAAAAAGAGTCTATAAAAAGAAATGAGAGAATTAAAGCTATTGAAAATGAAGTTGAAAGTTGGAAAAACTTACTTTCAAATTCTCAAAAAATGGTAACAGAATTAACTGAAAGAAAAAATAAACTGTTATTACAATTAAATGAACGTGATCAACAGCCTAAAGTGCAAGCAGAAAAAAAGGGTCAAGCCACTGAAGGGCTAAGAATTTCAGAAAATGAAAAAATTGAAAATGAAAAAATAATTGAAGAGACAGATAAAAAAATTAATTCTTCAAGGCTTGAATTAAATGAAGTTCAAGAAAGATCTATTCAAATAAGAGAAAGAAAAGCAAGCTCTGGTGCAACCATTGAAGGATTAAAAAAACGTAAAGATGATTTATTGGAAAGAATTAGTTCCGAACTTAACCTTGAGGAAAATGATATCCTTGAAAATTCTAATTTAAACGGTGTTGAAGAGTTGCCAGACTCAGTTGCTCAAGAAGATACTTTGGATGAAAAAAAGAGAGAAAGAGAAAAACTCGGGTCAGTTAATTTGAGAGCAGATGAAGAAACCAATAAATATGAAATTGAAATTAAAAAGATGGAACAAGATAGAGAGGATCTTGTATCTGCAATTATTAAATTAAAAGAAAGTATTAATGAATTAAATCAAAGGGGAAGAGAGCGACTTTTAGAGGCGTTTGAAAAAGTTAATAGAAAGTTTAATGAGGTTTACACTAAATTATTTAATGGAGGAAATGCGAAATTAGAATTGGTGGATTCTGATGACCCGCTTGAAGCTGGCTTAGAAATGTTGGTAAGTCCTCCAGGTAAAAGACTTCAGTCTATAACTTTATTATCTGGTGGTGAGCAAGCTTTAACTGCTTTGTCTCTTATCTTTGCTGTGTTCCTTACTAATCCATCTCCAATCTGCGTACTGGATGAAGTTGATGCTCCGCTAGATGATGCTAACGTAACAAGATTTTGTGGTCTTCTAGATGATTTAACAAAAATAACTAATACTAAATTTATTATTGTGACTCACCACGCTCTAACGATGTCTAAAATGAACAGACTTTATGGAGTAACTATGCCTGAAAAAGGTATTAGTCAGTTAGTTGCTGTTGATTTACAAAAAGCTGAAAGTATGGTTGCTTAAAACATAAATGCCAAAAGATTCGCTTAAAACTCGCCTAGAGATTGCAAAATCTAAAATTGCTAAGAGAAACCTTTATAAAGATAAGGAACCACCCTCCTCTATTGGAACTGCCTTTAAATTAAGTACAGAATTAGTGTCTGCAGTAGCAGTTGGGACAATTATAGGGTTTATTTTAGACACGACCTTTGGTACTAAGCCTTGGTTAATATTAATATTTTTTTTTGTAGGTGTGGTTGCTGGTATTATAAATGTATTCAGATCTGCAAAAAATATGCAAGAATAGACTTAAAAAAATTATGGCAACAAACCCAATGCACCAATTCGAAGTTTATAGAATTGGACCAGAAATAAAATTAGGTGCAATAGATATATCATTTACGAATGCAAGTTTATTTATGGTTATTAGCTCTCTAGCAATACTGTTAATTTTTAATCTTGGATCAAAAAAAAATTTATTGCTACCTGGCAAGATTCAACTTCTAGCAGAGCTAAGTTACAGCTTTGTTTCAAAAATGATTAGCGATACAGCTGGCTCTAAAGCAAAACCATATTTTGCATTTATCTTTTCTTTATTTATGTTTGTACTGTTCTGCAATATGTTTGGAATGATCCCTTATGCATTTACAGTAACTAGCCACATCATTGTTACTTTTATTTTAGCTTCATTTATTTTTGTTGGTGTAACAATAATTGGTTTTATGAAACATGGTTTAGGCTATTTAAAATTATTTGTACCAAGCGGTGTACCAGCAGTTCTTTTGCCATTAATTGTTGTTATTGAGATTATTTCTTATTTAAGTAGACCTGTAAGTCTTTCTGTTCGTTTATTTGCTAACATGATGGCCGGTCATACTATGATGAAAGTTTTCGGTGGCTTTGTAATAAGCCTCGGGATAGTTGGTGGATGGCTTCCACTGAGTTTTTCGGTTGCACTAACTGGTTTGGAAATACTGG
>Ga0307986_10002983_pt1 | contig 11910 bp, 12 predicted proteins | sample EllFjometageno82_FD_203170 | JGI IMG/M metagenome (GOLD analysis project Ga0307986, IMG submission 203170) | Marine microbial communities from Ellis Fjord, Antarctic Ocean - #82 | ecosystem: Environmental > Aquatic > Marine > Unclassified | place: Southern Ocean | collected 2014-10-09
TGCTGCAGCATTACGTATGCGTGCAAAAGGTTACAAGGTAACGCTACTAGAAAAACATCCTGACTTAGGTGGTCGTGCTCGAGTATTTAAAAAAGATGGTTTTGTATACGATGGAGGGCCCACAGTTATAACTGCGCCTTACTTATTTGAAGAATTATTTTCTTTATTTAATAAAAAAATTTCTAACTATGTAAAAATTGTCCCTTTAGAACTTTGGTATAGATTTGTTTTTGAAGACAAAACTTACTTTGACTATTCGGGAAATGAAATGAACATGGAAAAAGAGATACAAAAATTTTCAAAGACCGATATTTCTGGATATAAAAAATTAGTTAATTTTACGCAAAAAATTTTCGATAAAGGTTTTACAGAGCTCTCAACGAAACCTTTTAATGATATTAAGTTTATGCTAAGACAAATTCCTGCACTTTTAAAGCTTAAAAGTTATCAATCTGTCTATAAACTTGTCTCAAGCTACATTTCTAACGAAAAATTAAGAAGAGTTTTTAGTATGCATCCTCTCTTAGTTGGTGGAAATCCATTTACTACAACTTCCATCTATACTCTTATTTTATATTTAGAAAAAAAATGGGGCATTCATTATTCTATCGGAGGCACTGGCAGCGTTGTCAATGCTTTAGAAAAATTAATGAAAGAGGAAGGTGTTGAGATTATTAAGAACGCAGAAGTAACGGAAATGTTAAGTTCTGACAATAAAATTGAAGGGGTGCAAATTAATAATAAGGACAATCTATATGGAAATTATGTAATTTGTAATTCTGATCCTCCTAATGTTTATAAAAATTTAATTAAATCAAAAAAAAAATACGGATTTTTATTTAATCAAAAAGTTAAAAGAATGAATTATTCTATGGGTCTTTTTGTTTATTATTTTGGATCGAAAAAACAATTTAAAGAAGTTGCTCACCACACTATTTACTTTGGTAGATCTTATGAAAAACATTTAAGTAAAATTTTTGATCAAAAAATATTATCTGACGACATAAGTTATTACTTACACAGACCGACTGCTACCGATTCTAGTATGGCTCCTAAAGATCAAGATGCTTTTTATGTCTTGGTACCTGTTCCCAACAACTTATCTGGTATTAATTGGTCAGAAGAAGGAGAGAGATTCAAAGAGTTAGTTCTTACTAAAATGGATCAAACAGTATTGCCCGGTATAAAAGAAAGTGTTGTTAGTGACTTTTATTTAACGCCTGATTATTTTGAAAAAGAACTATCTACACTTCACGGCTCTGGTTTTTCTATTCAACCAAAATTTACTCAATCAGCTTATTTTAGATTCCATAATAAGTCTGAAATTTTTGATAATCTTTACTTTGTTGGGGCCGGGACACATCCTGGAGCTGGGATGCCTGGCGTATTATCTTCAGCTAAAGTATTAGATGAACTATTGTAATGAATAAAAATCAAAGTCTAATTTCAAAACACGCTAAATCATTTAGTTGGGCAGGTTTTTTTTTATCTAAAGAAACATTTAGAAAGTGTTCTGTATTATATGACTTCTGTAGAACAATTGATGATATAGCCGATGAAGATGGTGAGTTAGATGCTAAAAAAAAAAAGTTTTTTGAATTTAAATCAGAATTTAAAAATAAAAACTTTTTAAATAATATAATAAAAAATATTCATCAACTTTTAGAAGAAGAAGGTATTTCTCATAAAATAGTTAACGATTTATTTGACGGTGTTGAATCTGATCTTAATAATGAGGTCTGTTTAACTACTAAAAAAGATTTATTAATTTATTCCTATCAAGTTGCTGGAACGGTAGGATTGATGATGGCAAAAATACTTAAAGTTAGAAATGAAAAATCTCTGAGATGTGCGATTGACTTAGGGGTTGCGATGCAACTAACTAATATTGCAAGAGATGTGGTTGAAGATAAAAAAAGAAATAGAGCCTATATAAAAAGCAATTTTAATTCAGTTAGTGAAACCATTTTTTTAGCAGATATTTTTTATCAAAGTTCTTTTCCAGCTATAAAAAAAATTCCTATACTTTCAAGATTTGCAATTTTAGTAGCAAGAAGAATATATAAGAAGATAGGGTATGAAATTTTGTCTAAAAGAAATATAGAGACTTATAACAACTCAGGTAAAATATATGTTTCAGTTTTAAGTAAAGTAGTTGAAACTTTTTTATCTTTTTTTGACTTTATTAAGCTTTTTTTTGTAAAATCAAGCGAACAAGAAAAACAAAATGAACATATAATGCTACATAAAGAAATTAATTTAGATGAAAAAATTTGATTATGTGATTATTGGTGGAGGATGTGCAGGGTTGTCTTTAGCCTATGAGTTAGATATTAATAATAAACTAAATTCTAAGACACTAGCTATTATTGAACCTAGAGCTGAATATAAAAGAGATAAGACATGGTCCTTTTGGAAAGTTATTAATCATAACTTTGATGATTGCGTCATAAAAAGTTGGTATAATTTCTCTATAAACTCTCCTTCTGGATCACACGAACTTAAAACTGAAAGTTTTCCCTATCAAAGTATTGATAGTGGCCATTACTATAAAAAAATCAATAATTCATTGTCAAAAAACAAAAATATTCAATTTTTTAAAAATATAAGCCAAATAGATATAAATAATTCTTTTATTTTTAATAGCGTGCCAGAATCAACAATGGATAAATCAAAACTATGGCAGCACTTTCAAGGCGTCCAAATTGAAGTTGAAGAAAATATATTTGATGATGGTACGATCAACTTAATGGACTTTAATTGTGATCAAAGAAATAGTGTTCATTTTTTCTATACATTACCATTTACTAAAAATAAGGCTCTCATTGAAACGACTTGGTTATCTAGATTCGATAATGACACATTGAAAGACTACGATTCTCAAATAGAAAAATACATAAAAGAAACCCTAGGTATTCAAAAATATAAAATTAGTTTTAAAGAGAAGGGCGCAATTCCCCTTTTCTATCCAAGCTTGACTAAAGAAGTTAATAAAATAAATATTGGTTCAGCTGGATGTATGACAAGGTTAAGTACAGGTTATACTTTTTTAAATATTCAAGAACACAGCAAATATATTAGAGAAAATATTGAAAATATTGTACATGCCAAAAACTATACTATTGCAAAAAAATATATACTTCTCGATAATATTTTTTTAAAAGTCCTAAAAAAATATCCAGAGAGAATGCCTGATATATTTCTAAAAATGTTTAAGGGCAAGGCGAGCATTGTCATAAAATTTTTATCTAATAAAAGTAATATTTTTGAAGATATATTAATAATTTTAAAGATGCCAAAATGGATATTTATAAAAACTTTATTTAGATAGAATGAACATATTAGGTAGACACGCAAAAATAGTTTTAATAATAAGTATAATTATATGGATTTTATATACTTTAAAATGGTCTCGACCATTTTTAATTTCCTTAGAAGTTCACGATTTTACAAACATTGTGTGTTTTTTTTTAATATTAACTTTGGGTATATCGCATGGTGCACTCGACAATATTAAAGGGGGGAAAATTTTAAGATATTTTGGCCTAAAAAATATTTTAATATTTTATTTATCTTATGTTTTTATAGCATTATGCGTAATAGTTTTATGGTCTTTTTTTCCAACTTTTACTTTAGTTCTTTTTTTAATTGTCGCTTGTTATCATTTTGGAAAAGAAGACACAGAATTTTTAATTAATGAAAAAAAATTCTGGCATAACTTACTTTTTTTTTCAAAAGGATTGTTAATTATTTTAGCTCCTCTTTATTTTCATCAAAATGAAACTTTAGAATTATTTAAATTACTGGGAGCTGATACTAATTTTTTATTAAAATTTCAAAGTGGCCTACCTGGAGAGTATCACCATACACTTACAAAGATTTCATTTGTTGGGTATTTAATGTATTTTTATATAGCTATAAAAAGTAAAGATGAAAATGTGCACTCTTTAGATTTTGTACCTATAATAGCTTTAAATTCTGTTTTTATTCCCTTGGTAGCTTTTACTTTATACTTTTGTTTTATACATTCTTTTAAACATTCAGTGTCATTAATGAATATGCTTCATAATAAAAACTTGAAAATAGGTTTTAAGAAGTTTGTTAATAAGGCTCTGCCATTAACACTAATTACGGGTCTATTATTTATAATTGGTGTTTTTTTTCTCACTAATTATTATGTTTTAAACGATGCTATTTTAAAAGTTATATTTATTGGTTTGGCGTCACTAACGTTTCCACATATATTACTTGAATATTTATTGGAAAAAAATGAAAAATGAACTTAAAATTTTTTTAGCCTCTCCCAGAGGTTTCTGTGCAGGTGTTGAAAGAGCTATAGAAATTGTAAACAAGACTTTAATCAAACATGGTAAGCCTGTTTATGTAAGACATGAAATAGTACATAACAAACAGGTTGTTGAAGATTTAAAAACAAGAGGAGCAGTTTTTATCGAAGAGATTTCCGAGATTAAAGATTTAACTAGACCTGTTATATTTTCTGCACACGGTGTTCCAAAAATAGTTTCCGAAGAAGCAAAATTAAAAAATTTATTTTACATTGATGCTACCTGTCCTTTAGTTTCAAAGGTTCATAGAGAATCTGAACAGCTCTTTAAGAATGGTTTTGACATTATTTTAATTGGACACAAAGGACACCCAGAAGTAATTGGTACAATGGGTCAGCTCCCAAAAGGGAGCGTCAGACTTATAGAAACAATCAATGATGCTGCATCTTTAAAAACTGAAGATTTTAAAAAACCTTTGGCATATATTACTCAAACTACTTTATCTGTTGATGATACATCTGAAATAATTAATCTCTTAAAAAATAAATTTCCAGATATTAAAGGTCCAGTAAAAGAGGACATATGTTACGCAACTACAAATAGACAAAATGCGGTAAAACAAATAGCACCAAACTGTGATATGTTTTTTGTTATTGGGAGTAGAAATTCATCAAACTCAGTGCGCTTAGTTGAGGTTGCTAAAAAAGCTGGATGTCTAAATTCAGAATTAATATATTTTGGCAAAGAACTGCCTATAAATCAAATAAAAAAAAGTAAAATAATTGGCATATCTTCAGGAGCTTCTGCCCCTGAGCAACTAGTTCAAACTTTAATTAGTAAAATTAAAATAAATCGTGAAGTGTCTATTGAAGAAATTGTTGTCGCTGAAGAAAAAGTAACTTTTAGATTGCCTAAGGAATTAGATTAATATGGCTGTATATACAAAACTAAGTAAAGAAAATATTGAAGAAATACTCTCAAATTATTCTATTGGTAAACTGGAAGATTTTAAAGGTATTGAAGAAGGTATAGAAAATACTAATTATTTTTTACTTGTAGGAAACAAAAAATACATACTTACAATTTACGAAAAAAGAGTTAGAGAAAAAGATTTACCTTTTTTTTCTGAGCTAATGACTGGTCTAAATAAAGAAAACTTTATGTGTCCCGTGCCTATTAAAGATAATGATTACAAAACTATTACTAATTATAAAAATAAAAATTTAATGATAGTTAGTTTTTTAGAAGGTAAAGCAAAAAATGTTCTAACTGCAGACAACTGTGAGTCTTTGGGTCGGGAAATTGCACGTATGCACCTAATAACAAAAAAATTTAAAATTCAAAGACAGAATGATTTGTCTGTGAAGTCCTGGAGAAAAATATTTGAACAAGTAAGAGATAGATGTACCAACATACATAAAGATTTACCTCGATTAATAGAATCTAATTTAATTGACGTAGAAAAAAATTGGCCCAAAGATTTACCTGAAGGAATTATACATGCTGATTTATTTAGTGATAATATTTTTTTTAAAGATGATAAATTTAGTGGTATTATAGATTTTTACTTCTCTTGTAATGATTTTTACGCCTTAGAATTATCTATTTGTTTTAATGCCTTATGTTTTGATGGATCTAAAGATAATTTAAGTTTTAACGTCACGAAGGCAAAAAAAATTATGAATGGTTATAGCCAATTAAGAAAATTGAATGATAATGAAAAAAAAAGTATAAAAGTTTTATCTCAAGGTTCTGCCTTGAGATTCTTGCTAACAAGAGTTTTTGATACAATAAATACTGTTGAAGGAGCTTTTGTAAAAATTAAAGATCCTATGGAATACTTAGTGAGACTAGAATTTCATAAAAACGCAAAAAATTTTGAAGATTATTTCTTTTGATGAAATATGTAATTTATACGGACGGCGCATGCTCTGGCAACCCTGGTCCTGGAGGATGGGGTGCCGTAATACTGGATGAAAAAAAAAATGAAATTAACATATCTGGTAAAGAAAAATCTACTACAAATAATCGAATGGAACTTTTAGCTTCAATTATGGCTCTTAGAAAAATAAAAGAAGCTTCAGAGATAATTATTTATACGGATTCTATTTATCTTAAAAATGGCATAACAACTTGGATAAAAAATTGGGAAAAAAATGACTGGAAAAATTCAAAAAAGAAACCAGTTAAAAATAAAGATTTATGGTTAAAACTAAATAGATTGTCGAAAGAAAAAATCATTAATTGGAGATGGGTAAAGGCTCATGCTGGGAATAAATATAACGAATTAGCTGACAAACTCGCTACTGAAGCAATTAGAAACTAAATCTCTTTTAAAAAATTCTCGGCAGCAGATATTTCACAATCAGCGGCGTTAGACTCTTCTTTGATTTTTGTCACAATACCTTTTTCAACTAGCATAGTATATCTTGAAGATCTCATCCCCAACCCTTTATCATTTCTGTCAATCTCGGCTCCTATAGATTTAGTGAATTTGCAAAAAGGGTCTCCTAACATGAGAATTTTACCTTTAGTATTATGTGTTTCACCCCAAGCCTTCATCACGTTGGGGTCGTTTACAGAAAGACAAATAATTTTTGTAATTCCTTTTTTTTTTGCTTCTTCAAAATTTTTTACGAAACTAGGTAGATGTCTTGCCGAACAAACTTTAGTGAATGCTCCAGGTACACCAAACATGATGGCTTTTTGATTTTCAAACAAAATATTTGTATCAATTTTCTGAACAATATTATTATCATCGATATAAAAAAAATCTGCTGACGGTAATTTATCACCTTCTTTAATTTTCATTGTATTTTGCTTTCTATATATTTTTTTACGATATTAATATCACAGTCTATAATATCATATCTTTCTTTTGGTCCTAGAAATAGTACTTGAATAGGTGGCTCAAGTTTCTCATTAGTGATTGACTCTATAGTTTCAACAAATTTATATGGATGTGCGGTTGCTAGTATTACTGTTTCTATTTTTTGATCTATTTTTTCATATGCTTTAACAGCTGTGGCTGTGTGGGGGTCAATAATAAAATTATATTTTTTATAAATAGTTTTAATAGTTTCAATAGTTTCTTTGTCAGTAATTTTTTCTGCATAAAAATGTTCTTTAATAAAACTTAAGGCTTGTTTGTTTAGCTTAAAACTTTTTTTTTCTTTTAATTCTTCCATTAATAACTTCACCTCTTCATCGTTAAAATCTAATGCATCAAAAAGGAGTCTTTCAAAATTACTTGCTATTTGAATATCCATACTTGGTGAAATTGAATTTTTCACAGTTTCTGGTTTATATTCACCAGTATTAATTACTCTTTGTAGAATGTCATTTTCATTAGTTGAAACAATAAACTTATTAATAGGTAGACCCATTTTTTTTGCAATATACCCAGCGTACACATCACCAAAATTTCCAGTTGGTACTGAGAAATTTAATTCTTTTTTTGAAATTTTAAAGAATGCGTAAAAATAATAAACTATTTGAAATATTATTCTCGACCAGTTTATTGAGTTTACACCTGACATATTAATTTTGTTTCTGAATTCTATCTCGGTAAACATATCTTTAACTAATTTCTGACAGTCATCAAAATTGCCTTTAATAGCAATATTATAAATATTTTTAGACTCTTCATTTGAGTAGTAAAAATTTTCTGAGGTCATTATTTTTCTTTGCATTTTTGAAATTTTATTATGAGGGTGTAATACAAATAAATTAATATTTTTTCTTTGTTTCATGGCGTTTATGGCTGCTGCGCCAGTATCACCTGATGTTGCAACTATAATATTTATAGTCTTATTACTATCTTTGTTAAGTTCACTGTAAAGATGTCCTATTGGCTGCATTGCTATATCTTTAAAAGCTAATGTTGGGCCATGATACAGTTCTAAAATATTTAACTGATCAAATTTTTTTATACTAACTACATTTTCAGTTAAAAATGTGTAATAAGATTTGTCAATTATATTCTTAAGCTTTGCTTTTGTAATTTCTTTATCACAAAAATGTGAAATAATTTCAGTTGCTAAATTTGCGTAATTTAATTTCTTTAGTTTGTTTAAGTAGTCATCATCAAATCTAGGTATTGTTTCAGGAACAAACAATCCGCCATCAGGTGCAAGACCACTAAAAAAAACATCTTTAAAACTATATTTTATTTTTTTATTTCTAGTACTAAAATATTTCATTTTTTTTTCTAAAATATAAAAAATAAGCAAATATTGATATAGATATTGAATACCATGTAAAAGCATATTTAAGGTGATTATTTGGCAAATCTATTGTGATTTTTTTAGGTTGTGGAATATTTATTTTTTTGTTTTCTAAATAAAGAACATGATTACTAAAATTTTTACCCATTACTTCTTTTACTTGTTTAAGATTTATTGAGAACCAAATATTTTTCTTTGTATCATTTTCTGGTTTAAAAATATTGGGTTTTTTGTTTCTTATGATTAAACCCTGAATCTTATTGCTTGTAGTTTCATTAATAATATCATTATTTTTAAGGTTGGATTTTATCCATCCTCTGTTAACTAATACATTTTCTGAGGTCAAGCTTTCGAATGGTGTAATTACATCATAACCTGGTTGACCTTTATCATTAAGACTATAAAGATAAATTTGTTTTTTAAAGTTGTATTTGCCGGCTATTTTCACTCTTTGGTAGTCTGTTGTAATTTTATCAGAATAATTTGTAGGCGAAGATTTCAAGCCTTCGCTGATTTGATTGATTAGAGTATTTTTCCATTGCAGTCTTACTAGTTGCCAAGTTCCAAGCACACAGAATAATGTGATGACTGAAAGAACAAAAATATTAAATAATAATTGATTTTTCAATTAAATTTTAACTTCCCCAAATGTAAATAGCAGCAAAAAGAAAAAGCCAGACTACATCAACAAAATGCCAATACCATGCAGCTGCTTCAAAACCAAAGTGGTGATCTGTAGTAAAGTGCCCTTTTGTAACTCTGACAAGGCAAACCGCTAAAAAAATTGTTCCTATAATAACGTGAAATCCATGGAAACCAGTAGCCATATAAAAAGTTGATCCATATATATTTCCGTCAATCGTAAAAGTTGCGTGATGATACTCATATGCTTGGAAACATGAAAAAATAAAACCTAGAAAAACTGTTAAGATTAATCCGTGTAATAAACCTTTTCTATCATTTTCCTCTATAAGAGCGTGATGTGCCCAGGTTGCAGTTGTCCCTGATAATAAAAGTATTAACGTATTAATAAGCGGAATATCCCATGGGTCAAAAGTTTTGATATCAGGAGGTGGCCAAGCACTCCCAATTGCTTCGGTTGGAAAAAGACTAGCATTAAAATAAGCCCAAAACCAAGCAACAAAGAACATAACTTCAGATGCAATAAATAATGTCATACCGTATCTATGACTTAATTGAACAACGTATGTATGATGACCTTGATGTTCAGCTTCGATCGTAACTTCTCTAAACCACATATAAGCAGCGTAAATTAATAATGCTGTTCCGATTAATAAAAGCCAAAGAGCTTTAGTATGGAAATAATAAACCGCTCCGAACGCTAGCACTAAAGAAGAAAAAGAAGCAAAAATAGGCCAAGGGCTTGGGTCTACTAAATGAAATCCGTGTTTTTTTTCGCCTGTTGACATAATTTATTTATATTTCTATTTTTTATAGTATTCAGATGAAAAAAAAGTAAACGATAATGTCACATCTGAAATATCTTTAGTTTTATTATCATCAACTACTTTGGGATCCAAGAAAAAGCTTAACATAAACTCTCTTTTTTCTTCAGGTTTGAGACCTTGTTTTTCAAAACAAAAACATCCAATTTTATTCAGATATATGCCAAATGAAGACGGTGAAACATTAAAAGATGCCACGCCAGCGGTTCCTGTTTGGCTTAAATTCTCCACATAAAAATTAACATTATGTACTTCTCCTGGTTTTAGATCGATTGTTTTTTTTTCAGGATAAAATTTCCAATCAAGTTTATTGCCCATATTGGTGTCAAAACGAATTTTATAAGTTTGATCTATAACTACTTTTGGCAATTCTTTGTTGGTAGCATTTTGTGTTGTTCCAGCAAAACCAGTTACTCTGCAAAATAGCTCATATAGAGGTACGGCAGCGAAAGATAATCCCAGCATTAGAAAAAAAATAGTAACCAGGATAACAGGGGTTAACTTTTTTTTATTCAATGTCATTAAAGTTCTCTATTGTAAATTCCAATATTATAGAAAGTAGTTAGGAATAGAATAATCATAAAAGCAATTAAAGCTATTGCAGTGATTATATTTTTATTTTTATTTTTATTTTTCATAAGTTAATATTTAATTACATTGTCAGCTAGAATTAAAACAAATATAAAAAATAAATAAAATATAGAATAAACAAATATTTTTCTCGCAATAATATTTGATGTCTTATTATTCTTTTCTTTAAAAAGCAGCGTACATAAATAAACATAGTAAAATGTCATTACTGAAGAAAGGGCTAAATAAATTAAACTTCCAAAATCAAAAAAATAGGGTAATGCAACAATAGGTGCCATCAATAAAGAATATATTAAAATATTTAATTTAGTTTTTTTTACACCTGCAATAATTGGCAGCATAGGTATTTTGGCTTTTTTGTAATCACTTGATTTATACAAACTAAGAGCCCAAAAATGAGATGGCGTCCAAATAAATATTATTAAAAATAAAATAATTGATTCTATTGAAATACTATTTGTGGAAATAGCCCAACCAATAACAGGTGGTAAAGCTCCTGCTGCCCCTCCTATAACAATATTTTGAGGAGTTCTTCTTTTGAGCCAAATAGTATAAATAAAAAAATAAAAACCTATAGTAATTGCCAGTAATAAAGATGAAACTAAGTTTGCTGCATAATAAAGCATTAATATTGAAATTACTGACAGCACTACTCCAAACCATAACGCTTGATTTTTTTGAATTTTGCCTGTTGGAATAGGTCTTAGGCAAGTTCTTGTCATAAGAGCATCTAAATCTGACTCGTACCACATGTTTAAAGCTCCAGCTGCACCAGCGCCCATGGCGACTGCAAATAAAGAAATAGCTGATATAGTAAAAGAAACTTGTTCAGGAGCGATTAATAAACCAACCATACTAGTAAACAAAACAAGAGACATGACTCTTGGTTTCATTAGATTGAAAAATGAACGTAGACTAAAACTTGAAATAGTTTTAATTTTTTTTAATTTAACTGTTGATTGGATCAATTTATTTTATTTTAGGTAGCTCTTCAAAAGTATGAAACGGTGGTGGCGATGACACAGTCCACTCTAAAGTTGTAGCTCCTTCTCCCCAAGGATTTTGTTGTGCTTTTTTCTTTTTTATAAATGAATAAAGTAAATTAATTAAAAAAATAACTAAACCAACCATAGAAATATAAGAACCTATGGAAGATACGTAATTCCAACCTGCAAAAGCATCTGGGTAATCAGCATATCTCCTTGGCATTCCAGCTAAGCCTAAAAAATGTTGTGGGAAGAATATTAAGTTGACCCCAATAAAAGTTAACCAAAAATGTAATTTACCTAAAAATTCTGAATACTCATATCCACTCATTTTACTGAACCAGTAGTAAAAACC
>Ga0307986_10002984_pt1 | contig 11907 bp, 14 predicted proteins | sample EllFjometageno82_FD_203170 | JGI IMG/M metagenome (GOLD analysis project Ga0307986, IMG submission 203170) | Marine microbial communities from Ellis Fjord, Antarctic Ocean - #82 | ecosystem: Environmental > Aquatic > Marine > Unclassified | place: Southern Ocean | collected 2014-10-09
AAATTACAATTATGCTTGAAATTCTATTAGCTTGATCTTCTTGAGAAATTAATTTTTGTGTAAGAATGAACAATATATAAAAAATCGCTAATACTAACATTGAAGTTATTCTTGCATCCCAAACCCACCAAGTTCCCCATGTTGGTTGGCCCCATAGTGAACCTGTAATAATTGCTAAACAGGTAAACATTAAGCCAATTGGTGCAATACTTTTTGTAACTAAATTTAAATTTTTTGTTTTGAAAATAAAATTTATTATCGATAAAAAAGCAATAGATGTATATGAAGCTAATCCTATCCAAGCAGCTGGAACATGCACATACATAATCCTTACGCTATCACCTTGTAAATAATCTGGTGGGGAGAATATTAAAGCAAAAGTTAATGCTATTATTAAAATAATAAAAAAAATTGAATTTATAAAATTGATAATTTTTTCTATCCATAAAAAAATTTTGCTCGGATTTATTAAATCAAACATACTAAATAAGTACTATAAGATTATTTTTTTGTGAAGAGTTATAATGAGCCTAATTGAGAATTGGGAGGGAGTAAAAGGTATAAATTAATTCCCAATCAGGCTAAAACAGCTCAAAATAATAAAAGTTTATGTCAATGATTTGAAATAATAATGTTAAGTTTTAGGCAACTTGTCTAATTTGAGGGCTTAAAATAATTAGTACCTTTTTTGCCTGAAAAAATTTCTTCAATTAAAGGGTGTTTTACAGGTTCTTTAGATTTATCTAATAATAAATTTTGTTCTGAAACATATGCTTCATAAGTTACATCATTACTTTCAGCTAAAAGGTGATAAAAAGGTTGATCTTTTCTTGGCCTGACATCTTTAGGTATAGATTGATACCATTCTTCAGAATTGTTAAATTCAAAATCTACATCGTAAATAACACCTCTAAAGTCGAAATGCCTATGCCTGACGACCTCACCAATGGAGAATTTTGCATTATTGCTTGATGTCATATCTAATAATTAATAACTTTTTTAATAAAATCAATATCTAATTTATTAAAAATATATTTTATGCTAAAGATTGAATGTGAATAAGTCATTTTTAAAATTTATTGCTGACTTTGGGCCATTATTAATTTTCTTTACAATTTATTATAAAAGTGGAAATAATCTTAGTATTGCAATTCCACCGCTAATAATTGCAACAATAGTTGCTGTTGTGGTTGTTTATTTCATAGAAAAAAAAATTCCATATGTACCGCTTATTGGGGGTATCATTATTTCTTTATTTGGAGGCTTAACGCTATATTTTAATAATCCAGTTTTTCTTTACATGAAACCTACAATTATTAACATTGTTTTTGCATCTGGATTAATTATTGGAAAAATATTTTTTAATAAAAATTTTTTAAAGTTTTTTTTTAAAACAGCATTTCAATTAGATGAGATGGGCTGGGATAAATTAAATTTTAGATGGGCTTATTTTTTTCTCTTTCTTGCATTTTTAAACGAAATTGTATGGAGAACTCAGCCAGAAACAACTTGGGTAAATTTTAAAGTTTGGGGAATGCTTCCTATTACTTTTATTTTTACTGCTTTACAGCTCCCTCTAATCAATAGGCATAAAATATGAGAAATATTAAACTAATAGTTAACAATGACATTCAAAAGAAAGAAAAGGAAAAATTTTTTATAAAAAAAGAGCTCCAATGTATTCTAAATTTATATGCAAAAATGGTTTCTAACGGAACTTGGAAAGATTACTCATTTTCATCTGGATCGAGAGAAGTATCTTTTGATGTTTATCAAAGAGCGTCCGACAAGCCTTTTTTAAGAATATTGAAAAATCTAAAGCCAAACTACTACAATGAAAAATATTTAATTAAAGACAAGAATGGAATTATTCTAAAGAAATCAGAAAATCTTAATCAACTTATAGATAAAACTAGTTGGAATAATTTAAGATTAGTTAAATAATTATCTTCTTTGACCGAAAAGTCTAAGTAGCATTATAAATAAATTAATAAAGTCTAAGTAAAGAGTTAAAGCGCCCATTACAGCTTTCTTGCCCATTAACTCACCGCTGTCGCTAGCCATGTACATGTTTTTAATTTTTTGTGTATCATAGGCGGTAAGGCCAACGAAAATTAAAACTCCTAAGATTGAAATTACGAAATACATCATTGTGGATTTCATAAAGATATTAACTACTGATGCAATTATAATTCCAAAAAGACCCATCATTAAGAAAGAGCCCAGCTTAGTTAAATCTTTTTTTGTCGTGTAGCCATAAATACTCATAGCGCCAAAAGTTCCAGCAGTGATAAAGAAAACTCTAGTAATACTAGCGCCAGTATACATTAAAAAGATTGACGAAAGAGATGCTCCCATTAGTGCTGCGAAAACCCAAAAGGTAGTTTGTGCTTTAGCTGCTGACATTTTTGCAATCCCAAAACTCATGTAAAGAACTACTCCTAGCGGGGCTAGCATAATAACCCATTTTAATCCTGAGGCATAAATTGTGTTTCCGAAATTTGTTAAACCAACAATCTCACCAGTACCTGAAGTTACAACAGCCATTTTAAAAAACATTAATGCGATAACGCCGGTTAGCAAGACGCCAGATCCCATATAGTTGTATACTTTAAGCATGTAAGCTCTTAGGCCTTCATCGATTATAGCTTCTGAGGCTGAAGATCGAGTTGTTGAAGTTTGTTTGTTAAATTCCATACAATATATATAAGTTTTTTTTAAAACTTTTCAATAGCAAATATTTACTTTAAAAACCTTGTATATTACAATTTTATGAAATTTAAAAAATTAGGAAATACAGATTTAAACGTTAGTTCGATATGCCTAGGAACCATGACTTGGGGCACACAAAATTCTGAAAAAGATGCTTTTGAACAAATGGACTACTCTTTAAATAATGGAGTAAGCTTTTTTGATACAGCAGAGATTTATTCTGTACCTCCTAACTCAGAATCATACGGTAAAACTGAGACAATGATTGGAAATTGGTTTGAAAAAAGAAAAAATAGAGACAAAATAATTTTAGCATCAAAAATTGCTGGGCCACGTTGTGACTGGATAAGAAATGGAGAAAATAATTATAATGAAAAAAATATCGGTAAAGCAATTGATGGAAGTTTAAAAAGATTGAAAACAGATTACATAGATTTATATCAATTACATTGGCCTGAAAGATCTACAAACTGTTTTGGTAGAAGAGAGTATGAAATAAATGAAAATGAGGGTGAATGGAATGATTTCGAGAGTATTTTAAAAGCTTTAGAAAAATTTATTAAAAATGGGAAAATTAGATATATTGGGATGTCTAATGAAACTCCATATGGGCTATCAAAATATTTAGAACTTTCTAAAAATAAAAATCTTCCAAGAATGATGTCGGTACAAAACCCTTATAGTTTAGTTAATAGAACTTACGAAATTGGCATGTCAGAAATTTCAATGAGAGAAAAATGTGGTTTACTCGTTTATTATCCTTTGGCTGCTGGAGCTTTATCGGGCAAATATAGAGGCGGTCAAATGCCAAAGGCTTCTAGAATGACTTTATTTAAAGGCTGGGAAAGAATGATTAATCCTTTAGCAATGAAAGCCTATGATGAATATTTTAAACTAGCCGAGGAATGCAATTTAACAATGGTTCAGCTTGCGCAAGCATTTGTAAATTCTAGACCTTTCGTCACTAGTAATATTATTGGAGCAACTACAATGGAGCAATTAAAAGAAAATATTGAAAGTATTAATATAGTGCTTACAGATGAAATGATTAATAAAATTAATTTAATACACAACAATAATCCTAATCCTGCACCCTAATTCAAAGCATTGAAATAGCTTATTATTAGTATAAAAATAAATTTATGTTATTTAAAAAAATTTTAGTAATTGTTATTTTCACTGTATTTTCATTAAACGCATTTGCTAATACACCAAGATCGACTGGTAAATATAAAAACTGGGAAAGCTTTACAGTAGAAGGAGATAAAGGGAAAATTTGCTTTGCACAGTCTGTGCCTACAAAAAGAGCTCCTGCAACCATAAAGAGAGAGAAATCAAAAATATTTGTAACCTTTAGGCCCTTAGAAAATATTAAAGACGAAATTAGTTTAACAAGTGGGCATGATTATAAATCTTCAACTGTAACTGCTAGCTCTGGAAAAAGAAGATATTCTTTTTTTTCTCAAAAAGATTTTGCATGGCTACTTGATGATCAAGAAGAACAAAAGTTTATTAAACTTATGAAAAAAGCAACAGATGTAATTGTAAAAGCTAGGACTACAAATGGCGCTGAAACAACTGATCACTATTCAATGATGGGTTTTACCAAAGCATATAATACTGCAAAAAAGACTTGTGGTTAAATGAAGAAAATTGTTTTAGCTTACTCAGGCGGACTAGATACTTCAATAATTTTAAGATGGCTTCAAGAAAATTATAAAGCTGAAGTTATTGCCTACACATCTGACATTGGTCAGGAAATGAATAAGCAAAAAATTATTAAAAATGCTAAAAGATTAGGTGTCAAAAAAATAATTATTGAAAATTTAAAAAATACTTTTGTTAAAGATTATGTATTTCCAATGATCAGAGCACATGCTGTTTATGAAGGTGTCTATTTACTAGGAACATCTATAGCAAGGCCTTTAATAGCTAAAAGACAAATTGAAATTGCAAAAAAATATGGGGCTTACGCTGTTTCACATGGTGCAACTGGAAAAGGAAACGACCAAGTAAGATTTGAGTTAGGCTATGCTTATTTTGGAAAAAAAATAAAAGTTATCGCACCTTGGAGAGAATGGAAGCTACAATCTAGAACTGATTTGATAAAATATGCAAAGAAAAATAATATTCCAATTCCAAAAGATAAAAAAGGAGCACCTCCTTTCTCAATTGATGATAATATTTTTCATACTTCTACAGAAGGAAAAGTTTTAGAGGATCCAAAAAATTCTGCACCAGAATTTATTTTTCAAAGGACAGTATCTCCAGAAAAAGCGCCTAACAAAAAAACTAAAATAAGAATTACATTTAAAAATAGCGACCCTGTTGCAATTAACGGAAAAAGATTAAACCCAGAAAAATTATTAAATAAATTAAATATACTGGCTGGTAAAAATGCTGTTGGAAGAGTTGATTTAGTGGAAAATAGATTTATTGGAATAAAATCAAGAGGTGTATATGAAACACCAGGTGGAACTGTTTTATATGTTGCTCATAGAGCTATTGAATCTGTAACATTAGATAAAGAAACTGCTCATGCTAAAGAAAATGTGATGCCACAATACGCTGAGCTTGTCTACAATGGATATTGGTTTTCAAAAAAAAGAGTGGCTCTTCAAAAAATAATTGATAAAAAAAGAAATCAAGTTTCTGGTGATGTTGTGCTAAGTCTATATAAAGGAAATGTTACTATTTTATCTAGAAGAACAAAAAACAAAGCTTATTCTATGAAAAAAGTTTCTTTTGAAGAAAATAAAACTTTTAACAAAATAAAAATCGAAAAATTTATTAAACACCATTCTAAACAGTTATATAAAGAGTAAAATTCTGGTACTAATACTTAAATGAATGCAGCGATTCGAAATATTCAACTGGTAGCAGTAGTCATAGTATTAATCTCAACAATTATTGCATTTCTTTTAGAAATTGTGAAAATGTATGAAACACAAAATGTTACTTTAGCAGATTTGCTTTTAATGTTTATATATATTGAAGTGATTGGCTTAGTAAGATCATACTGGGAGTCCAGAGCGGTGCGAGTAATTTATCCTCTAGTAATAGCCATAACTGCATTAGCTAGATATATAATATTACAAGATAAAGATTCTGACCCTACTAACTTAATCTATTTAGCTTCTGCTATTTTGATAGTTTCAATAGCTACGGTAGTGATAAGATTTAGAAGAAGTAAATATTTAAATATTGATAAAGATAAATCTAACGACCTTTAAAACATTCTAAAGTATTTTTTAACAAGCAGGCAATAGTCATGGGTCCTACTCCGCCGGGTACCGGGGTAATTGCTTTAACTTTATCTTTGACTTCATCAAACTGAACATCTCCAACTATTTTGTCACCTACTTTGTTGATACCTACATCTATTACAATAGAGTCTTTTTTAACCCAATCACCTTTTACTAAATTAGCCACACCAACCGCAGCCACAAGAATATCTGCTTTTAAACACTCTGCTTTTAAATCTTTTGTTTTTGAATGAACAATAGTGACTGTGCAATTTTCCTTTAAAAGTAATTGTGCCATCGGCTTACCATTTAAATTAGATCTTCCAATTATAACTGCGTGTTTACCTGATAAATTTTTTTCTATTTTTTTTATTAAAAATAAACACCCCAACGGCGTGCAGGGAACCGTCGCACTATAACCAGACGAGAGATTTCCAACGTTAGTAGGATGAAATCCATCAACATCTTTCAAAGGGTTAATAGCATTAATAATTTTTTCCTTACTTATTTGAGGTGGCAGAGGTAGCTGAACTAATATTCCTGAAACATCATCGCTATTATTGAGTTCTTCAATTTTTTTTAGTACCTCCTGCTCTGTAACATCTTTTGGATACCTTGCGACCTCAGAATTAATTCCTACTTCTTTCGCATTTTTTTCTTTATTTTTCACATAGATTTGACTTGGTGCATAATCACCAATTAAGATTACAGTTAAACCGGGAGCTTTATTATTTTTTAATTTTATTGATTCAATTTCTTTTTTAATTTCGTTTCTTAATAATTGTGCCTCTTTTTTTCCATCTATAATCATAATTAAAGTGGTGTAGATGTTAATATTTCTAATACAAGGTTTCTAAAAAAGTTTAATCCCAAAATAAGTATTACTGGTGAAATATCTATTGATCCTAGGTTCGGGAGATATTTCCTGATAAAATTTAATGCTGGACTTGTAAGTTTATAAGAAACTTCAAGGACTGAATAAACAAACCTATTTCCCGTATTTAAAATATTAAACGCTACCAACCAACTAAGAATGACATTGATTATTAATACCAAGATATAGAGATTAACAATATCATTAAATAGATTTAAAACTGAGTTCATCCATTTTTCTCCACATAAATCGATGTACTTGGAAAAGCAAAAGATGCTTTATTTTTTTCAACAATATTTTTAATTTCTAAGGCAAGTGTATCTTTCACATTAAGCCACGCTTGAAATTGATTAGTTTTTGTAAAACATATTAATCTTATGTCTATGGAGCTTGCAGCAAATTGATCTATCTTAACTGAAAGCATGGTGCTTTCAGATTTAATAAAATCATCACTTTTTTTTACATAATCTTCTATTTGATTTTTGATATTTTTTAGTTGTTCACTAGTAGTTCTGTACTCCAATCCAACCACCCAATTAATTCTTCTATTTGTAGTTTGTGTATTATTAATCACTGCATTTTCGGCAAATTGGAAGTTTGGTATTGTAGCTTGCGATTTATCAAATCTTCTTACAACGGTTGACCTAAACCCAATGCTTTCAACTGTTCCTTCAATCACGCCATCAACATAAATCCAGTCACCGACTTGAAATCTTCTTTCTACTAAAACTAATATTCCTGAAATTAAGTTTTTAAATAAATCTTGCGCACCTAAAGCAACGGCAACTCCAAATAGTCCTAATCCAGCAATAATCGGTCCAATCTTTATTCCCCAAAGTTCTAAGACTGCTGCAGCACCTAATATTAAAATTAAAACTTTTATCGCTTTAATAATCCAATTAATTAAATCTCTTGAGAGCAAACCTCCTACAGATTTAATGACGGTAGAAAAGGGCCCAATGATTTGGTGAAAAGTCCAAAAAATTAACACAGTAATTAAAGATCTATTAATTAATTCTACGGCTCCATGTTCGCTTGATAGATAGCTAGTGGAAACAAAAAAACCTAAAACTATTGGAAAAAACTTTGCGGGTCCTTCCATTGAAAAAACTAAAGAATTATCAAATTTATTTGTGGTTTTCGAAACATATTTTTCTAACTTCTTAATTACAAATTTTGAAAATATACCTCGTAAAAAAAGAAAAAAAATAAATATGGCCAGGGCTATTATGATTTCTGAAATATTAACTCCAGACACTCCTTCTTTCCATACGTCTAAAAATAAATTTTTAAAATTTTCTAATATATTCATTAATTATCTTCCTTTAATCTTAGTAATTCGTCTCCAGGAATAAAAATTCCTACTTTTTTCCAATTATTGGCAGAAAAAATTTCTGCAACTTTTTTACTTATACACATAACTTTGGACCCTGTCATTAATGGATAAAGAGAGTACTTTTTCACTATTTCTATAAAACTTATTGCACTTCGAAGTGAATAAACAAAAATTATGTCTGGAGGATGGCTGCTAATAATTTTATTATTTTCTTCATTTAAGTCTGTAATTTTTGCAGATGTGTAATTGATGATCTTGTCAGTTTTGATACCTTCTCTTTTGAGTTCTTGATTTAAATCATAGGTAATATTGTCCCCGCAAAAATAAGCTGCTTTAGAATTTTGATTAATAAAATTAGAATTAAGAATTATATTTTTTAGAGCGTTTACTGTACCGCCTGCAGAGATGGTATTATTGTAACCTTTTAGTCTCGTAATTTTTTCAGTTATTGCGCCAACACAAAAACATAATTTTTTTTTGTTTTCATTAATAACTTTTAAATTTCGAATAGCGTTGGCGCTAGTAAAAATAAAAGCATCGTATTGATTTGCGTCTATTGGATTGATTTTAGTAGATGAGATTTTTAAAGTTGGTATGTGAATTATTTTATGACCTAAAGAAAAAAGTTTTCCCATCAAATCCTCAGCATCAATTAGTGGTCTTGTTATTAAAATATTCATTTTTTTTTAAATTTTTCTCCAGCTATACTTAATAATTTTTCTCCAACTGTTTTTCCGATATTAGAAGCATCAACATCTCGTCCAGTTAGTTCATAATCGAAACTATCGTCACCTAAATCTGAAAATAATTGTGCTCTTAATTTTAAATTGTTATTACTAATTTCTGCTAATACACCTACAGCAGTTTCACAATCTCCACCTATTGTTTGTAACATTTTTCTTTCTGCTATTGCACAAAGGCTAGTTTCTTTATCATTAATTTTTGTAATAATATCTATAATTAATTTATCTTTTTTTCTACACTGAACGGCTATGATACCTTGACCCGCGGCGGGCAGCATCTCATTAGTTTCAAAAGTTAAACTAATCTTATTATCTAAGTCTAAGCTTTTTATTCCTGCGGCTGCTAAAATAATTGCATCTAATTTTTTTTCTTCTACTTTTTGAATTCTTGTATCAATGTTTCCTCTCACATTAACCACCGAAATATTTTTATTTATTTTTTTTAATTGAAGTTCTCTTCTTCTAGAACTTGAGCCTATTATTAGTTTATTGTTTAATTCATCTAATTTTTTAATTTTATTGCTCACAAGAATATCTCGAGGATCGTTTCTTTTTATATAAGCCCCAATTATCAAGTCTTCATGCTCTTCGGACTCCATGTCTTTTAACGAATGTACTGCCATATCTATTTTGTTTTCTAATAGATTTTCTTCTATTTCTTTGCAGAATAAATTTTTTCCACCTATTTCTGAAAGTTTTGTATTTTTATGAATATCTCCAGATGTTTTTATTGTTTTTATATGGATATCTATATTTTGAGAGCTATCTAAAATAAGACTTTTGACCCTTGAAACATAGGCTAAAGATAGTTTACTTCCTCTGGCTCCAATTATAATTTTTTTCATTATTAGTATATATATTTGATAGATGTATTTTATACTATTCTAAATATTTACACATTTATAATGAAAGACAAAATTACTTTTCTAGGAATTGAAACAAGTTGTGATGAAACAGCTGCTGCTATTATCAGGGAGAATGAAAATGGTGCTGCAGATATATTGTCAAATGTAGTTTCTAGCCAAATAGATGAACATAAAGAGTTTGGGGGAGTTGTTCCTGAATTGGCAGCGCGTGCGCATGTAGAAAATATAGATTTCATAATTAACAAATCTTTAAAAGATAGTAAAATCTCTCTAGATGAAATAGACGGGGTTGCTGCAACCGCAGGTCCTGGTTTAATTGTATGTTTAACTGTTGGATTGAACATTGGTAAATCTATAGCTGCTTTTTCTAACAAACCTTTTGTAGGTGTTAATCATTTAGAGGGTCACGCATTAAGCCCTGGATTAGAAAATAAAATTGAATTTCCTTATTTGCTGCTTTTAATTTCAGGGGGTCACACACAGTACTTGATAGTTAAAGATGTTAACCAATATGAACAGTTGGGAACAACAATTGATGATGCGCTTGGAGAAGCGTTTGATAAAACTGCCAAAATGTTGAACCTTGGTTATCCAGGTGGACCAAGTGTAGAAAAATTTGCCAAGTTAGGCGATGAAAATTATTTTAAACTTCCAGAACCAATTATTAACAAGGCAGGATGCAATTTATCTTTTGCTGGATTAAAAACTGCGGTTCTAAGAGAGTCTAAAAAAATTAATGATGACGAAAAACTTCGATATAATCTTGCGGCATCCTTTCAAAATACTATTAATAAGATACTTTATAAAAAGACTAAAGTTGCAATAGACGATTTTAAAAAAAAAACTAATAAAAAAGATGTTCAGCTTATAGTCGCTGGTGGTGTCGCGGCAAATAAATCTATAAGAGAAAATTTATCTAATCTTGCAAAGGAAATGAATTTTAAAACTATATATCCTGATATAAAATTTTGTGGTGATAACGCAGCAATGATCGCTTGGGCAGGAATTCAGAGATTTAAAAAAAACTTAATTGATAATATAGATATTTCTGCTAGATCTAGATGGCCTCTGGATAAAAATGCTCCTTATATGAAAGGTCCAGGTTTAAAACTTTAATGCATTACTGGTTAATGAAACCAACACTCCTTATACTTCGATAGGCCCCTACCAGCTTCCACTAGCTTTTACTTTATTTTTTTATTCATAAACAACGACTAACAACGCTTATTAACGTTCAATGTATAGTACGTCGCGTAGTACGGGTTTATTTCTTATGATAAGATAGTCTAAAATAAATAATAAGTTATGACTGATTTTTTTAACAAGACAGACTTATCAAGAAATGATGCAGAAAAAATTATTTCTGAAACACTAAGTAACTGTGATGATGGTGAACTTTATTTAGAAAATTCAAAGAGTGAATCTATTGTGTTGGATGATGGTAAAATTAAAAACTCTACTTATAGATCTGATTTAGGTTATGGCTTACGAGCTGTAACAGGTGAAGTTGTTGCATATTCTCATTCAAATGAAATTTCAAAAAATTCATTAAAACAATCAGCTGATAATTTAAGTTCAACTTTGAAATCGAAGAAAGGTTTTTATAATCATGAAATACCAAAAACAAACGAACAGTTTTATAAAAATATTAACCCCATAGAAGAAAAATCACTTCAATCAAAATTAGATCTTTTAAAAGAAGTTAATAATTATGTGAGAGCAAAAAGTGGTATTGTTCAGCAAGTAACTGCAAGTTTTTCTGGAGAACAAAAGTCTATCGAAATAATTAGATCAGGTGGTGAAGTACTGACAGATGTTAGACCTTTAATTCGTTTTAATGTTTCTATAATGCTCGAAAAAAATGGTAAAAAAGAAACAGGGGTTTACGGTATTGGTGGCAGACAGTCTTACGATGAATACCTTAAGGATGATAATTGGAAAAAAGTATGTGATGAAGCATTTAGAATTGCCTCAGTAAATTTAGATAGTAAACCTGCTCCCGCTGGAGAAATGAAAGTGGTGTTAGGACCAGGATGGCCTGCAATACTTATTCATGAAGCGATAGGTCATGGTTTAGAAGGAGATTTTAATAGAAAAAAAACATCTGCGTTTCATAATTTAATGGGTCAGA
>Ga0307986_10002986_pt1 | contig 11899 bp, 11 predicted proteins | sample EllFjometageno82_FD_203170 | JGI IMG/M metagenome (GOLD analysis project Ga0307986, IMG submission 203170) | Marine microbial communities from Ellis Fjord, Antarctic Ocean - #82 | ecosystem: Environmental > Aquatic > Marine > Unclassified | place: Southern Ocean | collected 2014-10-09
TTATGCCGTTATAATAATCACATTAAAATGAATAAAATTATTAGAGTCATATTACTATTGGTATTAATGTTGTCGACACTTTTAAAAAGTGTGTCTGCAAATGAAAGAATCAAAATTGGTCTGCTTGTTCCATTAACTGGTAAAAATTCAGAGATTGGTAGGTCTATAATTAATTCCACTCGGCTTGCTATTGATAAAATCAATAATCCATCTATTGAGATCATTCCAAAAGACACAGAATCAAATCCTAATTCCACACTAAAATCAGCAAAAGAATTACATGAGTTAGGTGTAAAAATAATAATTGGTCCAGTGTTTAATGAGAATCAAGAATATCTTGATGAGTTAAATGGGATAACTTTTTTATCTTTCACAAATAGAAGTGACAATAGTTCAAATAATATTATCAATGCTGGGATTAATGCTAACTCTCAAATAAAAGCTATTAAGAAATTTATAGAGTTAAATAAAATAAAAAAAACCATTTTTTTAACACCTGATGTAAATTATAAAAATGAGATTAGGAAAGCTATCTCAACTTCTAAGATAAGAATAATTAAAAACTACATATACAATAAAGACCCAACTAAACTTACTAATCAGATTGAAAAAATTACAAATTATAAAAAAAGAAAACAAAATCTTGAAGATGAGATTACAAGACTTGAGAAATCAAATGATAATAATAAAGAACGCTTAATTGAAAAATTAAAAAAAAGGGATACTCTTGGAGGTGTTGAATTTGACTCGTTGATAATTGCAGATTTTGATGAGAGCTTAAAAAGTGTTACAACCTCTTTATTATATACAGATATTTCACCAAAAGAAAAATTTTTTATAACTCTAAACCAGTGGTTTGATGAATCACTTTTAAAAGAAACTAGTTCACAACCCCTTTATTTTCCATCTATTAATTTAAAAAACTATGAAGAATACTCGGCAGAATATTTTAAAAAATTTAATCACTATCCAAACCAACTTTCTTTTTTAAGTTTTGACTTAGTTGGACTTGTCTATTATTTAATTCTTCAAAATAATTCAATTATAAATGATAAGCTTTTTACCAAGAAAACTTTATTCAAAGGAAAAATAGGAGTTTTTGAAATAAAGGATAATAAAATTAATCATATTCTTAATTTCTATAAAGTAGACAATAAAGAATTTAAAAAAATTTTTTAATCTTTTTAAAAGCTTTAAACCTATGATCTATTTTATACTTTAAGGAAGGCTTCATTTCTCCGAAAGTAATTTTTTTTCCTATTGGTAAAAATATGGGATCATAACCAAATCCATTTTTCCCCTTTATAGAAGGCGAAATATACCCTTCAATTTTACCAATAGAATTTATTGTTTTTTGATTTGGCCCATAAATAGTTAAGGCGCAAACAAACCTGGCTTTAATTTTTTTTGTTTTCCAATACTTATTTTTTTTATCTAATTCCTTGAATACCCTATTCATCGCTTTAACAAAGTCTCCTTTTTTGCCACCCCATCTGGCTGAATGGATACCTGGGTCACCCTCCAAAACATCAATCTCCAACCCAGAATCATCTGATAAACAAATCATTTTTGTTTTTTTTGAAAAAAATTTAGCTTTAATTAAAGAGTTTTCCTCAAAAGTCTTTCCATTTTCAACGGGGCTTTTGATTTTAAGGTTGGATGGAGAGTAAATTTCAAGGGTTTTAGGTAATAAATCCCTGATTTCCTTTAATTTTCCACTATTATTTGTGCCAATTAATAATTTTTTAATTTTTTTCTTTAACATCTAGCAATTATTAAATTTCATACCATATAACTCTCAATGGAAGAAGATCAAAAAATCAATATTGAAAACCAAGATATCGAGCCTAAAGAAATTGAAGCAGAAGAGCAAAAAAATGCAGTAAAAAGTGCTACACCAGAAAATATTGACGATACGAAAGAAGTTGTCCCTGAAGAAAAAATTTTGGAGCTGGAAGACAAGCTAGCTAGAGCTTTTGCTGAAATGGAAAACCAAAGAAGAAGGTTTGAAAAAGAAAGAGAAGATGCTTTTAGTTATGGTGGTTTCACGTTTGCAAAAGAAACTTTAAATTTAATTGATAATTTGGAAAGATCAAAACAGATATTAGAAAATGATGAAAAATTGAAAAACTCAGAAGCTTTAAAAAAAACTTTAGAACATTTTGATATTATAAATAAAGATATGGTTTCAATCTTGTCTAAAAATGGCATTACCCCCTTAGATTCAATTGGCAAAAAACTTGATCCAAATTTTCATCAGGCGATGATGGAAATCGATGATGATCAAAAAGAACCTGGAACAATTGTTCAAGAAATTCAAAAAGGATTTATGATGAAAGACAGGTTACTTAGACCATCTCTAGTAGGAGTTTCAAAAAAAACTGAAAATAAAGAACAAAAAAATGAGGAAAATAAAGGGAAATCAGACAATTAATAATATTTCTCTGAACTTGTAGATTAAAAATTAACACTTATATGAAAGAAAGGATTTAAATTATGAGCAAAATTATAGGAATAGATTTAGGAACAACAAATTCATGTGTATCAATCATGGAGGGTAGCCAACCCAAAGTTTTGGAAAATGCTGAAGGTGCAAGAACAACTCCTTCTGTTGTTGCTTTTACGGATGATGGAGAAAAACTTGTCGGACAACCTGCAAAAAGACAGGCTGTAACTAACCCTGAAAACACTATATTTGCTGTAAAAAGATTAATTGGAAGAAATTTTGAGGACCCTACTGTAAAAAAAGATATTGCAGCAGCACCTTTTAAAATAGTTAATTCAGAAAAAGGGGACGCCTGGATTGAAGCGAAAGGTGAAAAATACTCACCTTCACAAATATCAGCTTTTATTCTGATAAAAATGAAAGAAACAGCAGAAAAGTATTTAGGACAAGCCGTGACTAAAGCTGTAATAACTGTTCCAGCATATTTTAATGATGCTCAGAGACAGGCGACAAAAGATGCTGGTAAGATTGCTGGATTAGAAGTTTTAAGAATTATAAATGAGCCTACGGCTGCTTCTCTAGCTTACGGTTTGGATAAAAAAAAAGAAAATAAAAAAATTGCAGTATACGATTTAGGTGGAGGAACATTTGATGTATCTATTCTTGAATTGGGTGATGGTGTATTTGAGGTTAAATCTACTAATGGCGATACATTCTTAGGTGGAGAAGATTTTGATAACACAATTGTAGATTATTTGATTGGTGAATTTAAAAAAGATAATGGCATAGATTTAAGAACTGACAAGTTGGCTCTTCAAAGACTGAAGGAAGCTGCTGAGAAAGCAAAAATAGAACTTTCTTCTGCTGAGCAAACTGATGTGAATTTACCTTTTATAACTGCCGATAAAACAGGTCCAAAACATATTAATCTAAAGATGACTAGAGCAAAATTAGAAGCTTTAGTTGAAGACCTAATTTCTAGAACAATACCGCCCTGCAAAACTGCCCTTAAAGATGCTGGTCTTACTGCTAATGAAATAGATGAAGTTGTAATGGTTGGTGGTATGACAAGAATGCCAAAAGTTTTAGCTGAGGTTAAAAACTTTTTTGGAAAAGAACCTAATAAAAGTGTAAACCCAGATGAAGTTGTTGCAATGGGTGCTGCCATTCAAGCAGGCGTACTTCAAGGGGATGTTAAAGATGTGCTTCTTTTAGATGTAACACCTTTGTCACTTGGAATTGAAACATTAGGTGGAGTTTCAACAAAATTAATTGAAAAAAATACAACAATTCCTACAAAAAAAAGTCAGGTTTTTTCTACAGCAGACGATAATCAGCCTGCAGTATCAATAAGAGTACTTCAGGGTGAGAGGGAAATGGCTTCTGATAATAAAATGTTAGGAAATTTTGAGTTAGTTGGTATAGCGCCAGCTGCAAGGGGTGTGCCTCAAATAGAAGTAACATTTGATATAGATGCAAATGGAATTGTTAGTGTTTCCGCAAAAGACAAGGGAACTGGAAAAGAACAAAAAATTCAAATTCAAGCTTCCGGTGGTTTAAGTGACGAAGAAATTGAAAAAATGGTTAAAGATGCAGAAGCAAATAAGGATGATGATAAAAAGAAAAGAGAATCAGTTGATGCAAGAAATCAAGCAGATACTTTAATTCACTCAACAGAAAAAAATGTAAAAGAACATGGTGCTAAAGTTTCAGATGCCGATAAGAAAGCAATAGAAGATGCCTCATCTGACTTAAAAGAAGCAATTAAAGGAACTGATATTGAAGATATTAAAAAAAAGACAGAAACTTTGGTTCAGGCTTCTATGAAATTAGGCGAAGCGATTTATAAATCTCAAGAAAAAAAGGAAGCTACATCTAAAGAGGGCAATAAAGATGATGAAGGCCAAAAAGACGACAATGTAGTTGATGCAGACTTTGAAGAAGTAAAAGAAGAAAATAAAGAAGAAGAAAAAAAAGAAAATAAAGAAGAAGATAAAGAAAAAAGCGCTTAAGACTTAAAACAACTATCATCTTAAAGTAACTTATGGCTAAAAGAGATTTTTATGACGTCTTAGGTGTTGGCAAAAATGCAAGCCCTGATGAATTAAAAACAGCTTATAGAAAGCTAGCAGTAAAACACCATCCAGATAAGAACCCAGGCGATAAAACTTCTGAAGACAAATTTAAAGAAGCTAGTGAGGCATACGGTATTCTTTCAGATCAAGAAAAGAAACAAAACTACGATAACTTTGGTCACGCAGCTTTTGAAGGTGGTGGTGGAAGACAAGGTGGTGGTGGCTTTGGTGGTGCTGACTTTTCAGATATTTTTGAAGATTTTTTTGGAGATTTTGGGGGGGGTGCAAGATCCAGAGGTAGAAGCAGTTCTAATAATCGAGGTTCTGATTTAAGATATGATTTATCAATTACTCTTCAAGAAGCTTATGAAGGAAAGAAGCAAGATATAAAATTTTCAACTACAGAAAAGTGTACTACCTGCAAGGGTAATGGGTCTAAACCAGGTTCTTCTCCTGACAAATGTACGGTTTGTGGAGGAAATGGTAAAGTGAGATCTAACCAAGGGTTCTTTACTGTCCAACAAACATGTCCTCAGTGTGCAGGAAGTGGTGAAGAAATAACAAACCCATGTAATGATTGCAATGGCCAAGGTAATAAACAAACTGCAAAAAAATTATCTGTAACAATACCAAAAGGTGTTGATGATGGAACAAGAATACGACTAGCTGGCAAAGGTGAGGCTGGGAGTAAAGGTGGATCTAGTGGTGATTTATATTTATTCATAAACGTTCATACACATGATCTTTTTAAAAGATCAGATGAAAATCTTTTTTTTGAATTTCCAATTTCTATAGCCGATGCAGCTTTGGGTACAACAATTGAGATACCAACAATTGATGGTGGGAAAGCAAAAATTAAAATACCTGATGGAACTCAGAATGGAAAACAGTTTAGATTAAAGGGGAAAGGAATGCCTTATATGAGAGGTAGTGGAAATGGTGACCTTTATGTTCAGGTAAATACCGAAGTTCCAATTTCATTAAACAAAGCTCAAAAGGAATTACTTGAGAAATTTAGAGAAATTGAAAATGAAAAATCAAATCCGAGTATTAAAAAATTCTTTCAAAAAGCCAAAAGTTTTTGGAAAAACTAAAAGACTAATTCACTAAAAAGAGTTAATATTTTCTATAATGAAAAAAATTAATTTAGCTATTACTGGTTGTCTTGGAAGAATGGGACAACAACTGATTATATCTACCAAATCTAACAAAAGTTTTAAATTAGTAACGCTCACAGAAAATAAAATTATTAATAAAGAAGTAGCTGGTATCAAACTTGATTTAAATAGAGCTGAGGCCTTTAAAAAAATAGATGTAATTATAGATTTCACAATTCCTAAGTGCACTCTCGAAATTCTTGAAATAGCATCAAAAATGAAAAAAAGAGTTGTTATCGGAACTACAGGTTTTACTCAGAAAGAAGAAAATTTGATTAAAAAGTATTCAAAAAAAATTCCCATATTGAAAGCTGGTAATATGAGCCTAGGCATTAATTTATTGATGTATTTAACTGAAATTGCGTCAGGATCTCTTGGGGATAATTATTTAAGTAAAATTTTTGAAGTCCACCATAAACATAAAAAAGACTACCCGTCTGGTACTGCGTTAATGCTTGGGAAGGGTATTGCTGATGGTAAAAATAAAAACTTATACAATCTAATAGGTAAAAAATTTTTAAATAAGAAATTTTTTCCTTTTGGAAAAAAAATTAATTTTAATTCTGTTAGGAAGGGTAAGATTATTGGAGAACATGAGGTTACCTTTTCAAGTGGTAAAGAAACTATAACTTTAAATCATGAAGCATTTGATAGAGCTCTTTACTCAGAGGGTGCACTGACAGCTGCAAAATGGCTTATAAATAAAAGAGCTGGGCTTTATTCAATGAGAGATCTATTGAATTTTAGATAATGCAAGAGAAAGAAAAATCTAGAAAAATACTAAAAATCTTAAATAAAATTTATCCGACAACTCCCATTCCATTAAAACATAGAAATAGATTTACTCTTTTAACTTCTGTTCTTTTGTCAGCACAATGCACCGATTTAAATGTTAATAATGTAACTAAATATATATATCCAAAATATAATAGACCTGAACACTTTGTTAAGTTGGGTAGAAAAAAAATTGAAAGATTAATAAAAAGTATAGGTATATTTAGGGTGAAGGCTAAAAGTATCTATTTAATGTCTAAGCAATTATTAAAAGAGCATGGTGGTAAGGTGCCAAAAACTTTTGAGGCACTAGAAAAACTACCGGGCGTAGGCCATAAGACAGCCAGTGTAGTTATGTCTCAAGGTTTTGGGTTACCAGCATTCGCTGTTGATACTCATATCCATCGTCTTGCTCAAAGATGGGGACTAACAAATGGTAAGAATGTAGTCCAAACTGAAAAAGATTTAAAAAGAATTTTTCCAAAAAAAACCTGGAGTAAACTTCATCTTCAAATAATTTATTATGGAAGAGAATATTGTCAGGCAAGGAGTTGTTATGGTTTAACTTGTAAAATTTGTACGACTTGTTATCCTAATCGCAAAAATCCAATTAATATTAAAAAAGCTTGATATGAAAATTATAGGTATAGGAAATGCAATAGTAGATGTTATTTGTAAGGTTGAAGATAAATACTTGTCAGATAATGGATTAACAAAAAGTACCATGAAACTTGTAGATGAAATTGAGTTCAAAAAATTACTATCTACTTTAAAAATTGAGGACACAGTTTCTGGTGGTTCTGTTGCAAATTCTATTGTTGGATTATCTCAATTGGGTAATGATGTAGGCTTTATTGGTAAAATTAATGATGATGATTTAGGTCAAAAATATGAAGATGGTTTAAAAAAGGAAAATGTTGATTATTTCTATCAGAAGAGAAAAGAGAAATTACCAACAGGAACTTGTTTAATATTAATTACCCCAGACTCTGAAAGAACAATGTGTACATTTCTTGGAACTGCTGGGAAAATTAATGAAAATGATGTTGATATGAATTCTATAAAAAACAGTGAACTAACTTTTCTTGAAGGCTATTTGTGGGATGAAGGCGAGCCTAAGTCTGCCTTTGATAAAGCCATTAAAGGTTCTAATAAAGTGGCCATGTCATTGTCTGATTTATTCTGTGTAGAAAGACATAAACAGCATTTTTTGGATCTAGTTAAGAACAAGTTAGATATTACTTTTGCAAATGAACAAGAGGTTACTTCATTAATAGGTGCTAAAAACTTTGAAGAAGTGGTCTCATTTTCTCAAAAACTCGAAAAGCTAATCGTTATTACAAGAGGAGAAAAAGGAAGTATTGCTATAAATAAAAATAAGGTAACTGAGTTTGAAAGTAAAAAAAATCTAAAAATAGTAGACTTAACTGGCGCGGGCGACTTATTTGCCGCTGGATATCTTCATGGCTACATTAATAATCTCACAATCCGTGAAAGCCTTGAAAAAGGAACCGATATGTCTTCAAAAATTATTCAAAAAATTGGTGCTAGACTAAGCTAACTTTTTAAATTTTATTGTTTTAGTTTAATATTATTTTTACAGCTTTAATATTAAGATTTATTTGGTGCATCTTAAATTAAATAACCATCATTATGACTGGTAATAAATTTATCGTCCTTAAATTTATCTTTTATTTTCTTTCTTAATCGATAAATATGCGTTTCGACGGTGTGTGTTTCTAAAGTATCTGAGTAGCCCCACACTTCATTTTGAAGACTAATAATAGATTGAGGAATACCCTTTTTTTTTAAAAACAAGATAATATCAATTTCTCGTTCTGTTAACTTAAGTTCACACTCTTTATTAGAAATAATTCTAGAATTTAGGTTTAACACATAATTTCTAATATTTAATTTAGATTGAAAATTATATTTTTCTTTTATTAAATGTGTATTTATTTTGTCTATAAGTTTTTCTATTTTCAGTGGAAATTCATCGATAATTAGAATATTACGGTTGTTGATTTTGTCATATGATAATAATTCATGTTTTTTTTTATTAACAATAATAATTGAGTTATTGTGATCAATAATGTTTGATTCTATGTCTTGCAGAAAATGATTAGAATTTTTATAATTATTAATATGAAATATAAACAAATCCTTAATTTCATATAAAATGTTATATAAATTTGAAAATTCAACTATATTTACTGATTGTTTAGACATTATAATTTAGCCTATGTTAATTGTACTTAAAAATAAAGATACCTTAATTTTAGATGACTTTACGTTTAAATGTTCAATAGGTAAAAATGGTCTTAGTTCCAAAAAAAAAGAAGGTGATAAAATCACTCCAAGAGGAGTTTTTTCTTTAGGTAAACTTTATTATAGAGCTGATAGGGGGAAAAAACCTATAACAAACATTGCTACAAAAATTATAAAAAAAAATATGATTTGGTGTGACAACCCAAAAAGCAAATTGTACAATAAGGAAACCAAAATTAATACTAACGCCAAACATGAGAAATTATTTAGAAACAACCACTCTTACGACTATTTAATTGTTATAAATTATAATGTAAAAAAAATAATTCCCTTTAAAGGAAGTGCAATATTCATTCACTTAACAGAAGATTATAAAAAAACTGCTGGCTGTATTGCTTTAAAAAAAAAAGATTTTTTAATACTTTTAAAACTTATAGACAAAAAAACAAAAATAAAAATTATCTAGTTCTTTCACCAAAAATTTTAGAACCTATCCTTAAAAATGTTGAATCGTACTCTGCTGCCTTAAGATAGTCACTGGACATTCCCATACTTAATTCTTGTGAACTAACACTTGTTAATAGTTCTTTCATTTTCAAAAAATAATTAGAAGATTGTTCTTCCTTAGGTGGTAAGCACATGAGTCCAACAATATCTAATCCTAGATCTTTAGTGCATTTATTATAAAAACTCTTGAGCTGATCTATTTCAATCCCAATTTTTTGCTCTTCATCACCAATATTTATTTGAATAAAAATCTTAAGACTTTTATTGATTTTGAGTTGTTCATTAGAAATCTTCTCAGCTAATTTTATGCTATCTAATGAGTGGATATAGTCAAAAATCTTGACCGCGTGCTTAACCTTATTGGTTTGCAATTTACCAATCATATGTAGCTTTATATTAGTAAAGTCCTCTTTGATAGTAACCCATTTTTCGATTGCTTCTTGCACTTTATTTTCACCATAATGTTCATGACCATAGTTGATGAGTGGGAAAATATTCTCAATTGGGAAGGTTTTACTAACAGCGATAATTGTAGGATTTTTTAAATTTTTAATTTTATTTTTTAATGTATCTTGTATTGATATTAAATTATTTACAGAATCTATCATATGATTAATCTACAGGTATATCATTTCATTAACAGTTATAAAAAGGGAGAAATAGAAAACTTAGATAAAAAAATTAATATCATTTATAGAAATTATAATAAACTAATAAAGGAAAGTGACATAGAAAATATAAGAGATGAATGTAAAAAAACTGGTAAAAAATTTTACCTTTCAAATAATCCTAGAATAGCAAAAAAACTAAAATTAGATGGGATATATATACCTTCATTTAACAATTCTTTAAATTTAATCAATAAGGATAATTTAGATATAATTGGTTCTGCACATAATTTAAAACAAATAAGAATAAAAGAAAAACAGGGTGTAAAATGTATATTTTTGTCTCCTATATTCAAAAATAATAAAAAAGTAAACTATTTAGGAATTTATAGATTTAATAATTTATCAAAATTAACAGACCGAAAAATTATAGCTTTGGGTGGCATAAATGAAATTAATATAAAAAAATTAAGATTTCTTAAGTGTAATGGTTATGCTTCAATAACATACTTAAAAAACAAGAAACAAATAAAAATAATCTAATGAAAGCAAATGAATTGAAAAGTAAAATATCAACAATAATTAATTTATATAATGTTAGAAATTTTGAAGGAGTAGTACAAGAGTCTAATAGATTGGTAAAAAAAAACCCTCACAATGACATTCTTTGGAATATATTGGGATTAGCTTACCAAAAACTAAAAAAATATCAGCAGGCAGAAATAAGTTTTTTGAGGGGATTACAAGAAAACTCAAAAAATATTAGTGTGATCAACAATATTGGTAATAATTACAAATATTTAAATAATTTTAATAAAGCTGAAGAGTATTATAAGAGGGCTTTAGACTACAATCCAAATTATCCTAATAGCCTTGTTAATTATGGAAATTTAAAATTTACATTTAATAAATTTGAAGAAGCTTTAAAATTATTAAATAAAGCCCTGGATATAAATGAAAAACTAGTTTCTGCACATTATAATATATCTCTAGTATATCAAAGTATAGGTAATTTTGAGAAATCCTTATTCCACTTGAGACTAGTAGATAGTATTAATCCTGAATTTACAAAAGCAGATAAAACAATAAGTGGTTTAATTGATTATCAAAATGATAAGAATCATCTTGGGAAAATGAAAGATAAATTAGGGAATTTAAATTTAAATTTTGACCAGAAAATAAACTTATACTTTGGGATCAGTAAAGCTCATGAGGATAAAAAAGAGTTCAAACAAGCGTTTGAATATTTAGAAAATGGGAATAACTTAAAAAGAACTCAGTCTAACTATAATATTAATGAAGATACAAAATTATTTAGCAACATTAAAAAAATATTTAATAATTATCAATTTCAACCTAGCGGTCAAATATCAAATAAACAAAGTCCAATTTTTGTTGTTGGAATGCCGAGGTCAGGCACTACATTAGTAGAACAAATTATCTCCTCACACCCAGACGTTTCTGGACTTGGTGAGACAAATTTTTTAAATAGTCTTATTAATAAAATTTTTTTTAATAGAGAAGATGATAAATATGAGCACGCCCTAAATAACGCAGACCAGACCAAATTAAATGCAATTAGTAGGGAATATTTTGATATAATTTCTTATTTTGGAGCTGAGGAAAAATATTTTACTGATAAGTCATTATTAAACTTTCACTGGATAGGATTTATAAAGATTATATTTCCAAATGCAAAAGTAATTAATTGTATCAGAGATCCAAAAAACAATTGTTTATCAATTTATAAAAATCTTTTTGATCATGAGGGTGCTTGGTGTTATGACAAAAATGAACTTACTCAATATTATAAATTATACTCTGATTTAATGGCTTTTTGGAGAGATAAGATACCTAATTTTGTTTACGATATTAAATATGAAAATTTAATTAAAGACCCAATCAATCAAATAAAATTATTAATCAAAACATCTAATTTAAAATGGGATGAAAAATGTTTAAATTTTGATAAAAATAAGAACGCTATTAAAACATTAAGCGTAAATCAGGCACGAAAAAAAATCTACTCCTCTTCCGTTAAGTCTTACGATAATTACAAAGAAT
>Ga0307986_10002988_pt1 | contig 11895 bp, 8 predicted proteins | sample EllFjometageno82_FD_203170 | JGI IMG/M metagenome (GOLD analysis project Ga0307986, IMG submission 203170) | Marine microbial communities from Ellis Fjord, Antarctic Ocean - #82 | ecosystem: Environmental > Aquatic > Marine > Unclassified | place: Southern Ocean | collected 2014-10-09
TTATGGGAGTAAATTTAGTTTATGGAGCATTTTATAAAAATCATACTCCAAAAAAATTATTGCGCTATCTTTTTGATCATATTGATAGTGATGCCATTGAAATAGATACTATTAACTTTTCTGGACCGAAATTCAATAAAGTTGACAATCGCCTAATGAGTCTTCAGCTGATCAAAAATGGCATGACTGACGCAGTAATGTTTGATCCTAACGGAAACAATATTCTTCCTGCTAGAGTTTTATATAAAAAAAATATCTTGGCACTACGTGGAAGCTTTCGACCTGTAACGAAAGTGAACATTGATATGTTTGAAAAATCATACTCTATTTTTTCAAAAGAAAACAATGTTGATGAGGAGAAAACAGAAGTCATTTTTGAAATAACATTATCAAATCTTAGAGCTTCAGGTGAAATTGATGAGAAAGATTTTATGGACCGTGCAAAACTGTTATGTTCTTTGGGGCATACAGTAATGATCTCTAATTTTAAGGAATACTATCGTCTAATAGATTACTTTTCAAACTACACGAAAAAGCAAGTGGGTCTTTCGATGGGCGTCAATAACTTTGTAGAGATTTTTGATGAACAATATTATAAGGATCTAAGCGGAGGTATTTTAGAGGCTTTTGGTAAATTATTTTATAATAACCTAAAGGTTTACCTATACCCTATGCGCCATGAAAAAACAGGTGAAATTATTACAAGTAACAACTTGAAACTTCATCCAAGAATGAAAGACTTTTACAAATTCTTTAAATACAATAATAAAATTGTTGATATTTTTGACTTTGATGAGGAATTACTTTCTATTTTCTCTCGTGATATTTTACAAAAAATAAAAAACAAAGAGAACGGATGGGAAACTGAGTTACCCAATGGTATTGCAGAATTAATAAAAAGCGAAAAAATGTTAGGCCATGAAGAATAATATTTAAGCCTCTGTTTCTAAAATTTGTTCTGCATGGGTCTTTGTTTTTACTTTGTCAATTACACGTTCAATTACTCCGTCTTCATCAAGAATAAATGTCATTCTATGAATTCCGTCATATTCCTTACCCATAAATTTTTTTGGTCCCCAAACGCCAAAAGAATTTAGAATAGTTCTTTCTGTATCGGCTAAAAGAAGGAAAGGTAAATTAAATTTATCAGCAAATTTTTTCTGTTTTAGTTCTGCATCAGCGCTAACACCAAACAAAACATAACCTGCTTCTTTTAATTCTTTATAATGATCCCTTAAATTGCATGCTTCTGCTGTACAGCCTGGAGTATTTGCTTTAGGATAAAAAAAGATTATAACTTTAGAACCTTTATGATTTTCCAAACTTTGTGGATTTCCTAAATGGTCGTTTACTTTAAAGGGAGGTACAATTTCTCCTACTTTTAATGGCTTCATAATCATAGTGTTTTAGTATTTTCGAAGATAATTATTATTGATGACAAAAAAAGAAAAAGTTGCTTTTGCAATGCGAACCTTAGAAGAGCTATACCCGGAGATTCCAATTCCCTTGGATCATAAAGACCCTTACACCTTATTGATTGCTGTTTTATTATCTGCACAAACTACAGATGTGAGGGTTAATAAAATAACACCACAACTTTTTAAACGAGCCAATACTCCACAAAAAATGATTACCCTAAGTGTTGATGAAATAAAAGATATTATTCGCTCAGTTGGCTTGTCACCATCTAAATCAAAAGGAATTTTTGAATTATCGCACATACTATTAAACAAACATCAAGGATTAGTTCCTCAAGATTTGAAGTCATTAGAAGAACTTCCTGCTGTAGGACATAAAACAGCAAGTGTTGTAATGGCTCAAGCTTTTGGGGTTCCATCCTTTCCAGTAGATACCCATATACATCGTCTTATGTACCGATGGGGGTTTACAAACGGGAAGAACGTCGTTCAAACAGAACGTGATGCAAAGCGTCTTTTCCCAGAAGAAAAGTGGAATGATTTGCACTTACAAATTATTTGGTATGGCAGAGAATATTCTCCAGCTAGAGGCTGGAATATTGAAAATGATATAATTACAAGAACAATTGGAAGAAAAACATTATTTAAAAAGTAATGTCTTAATTTTTTATTGTTTTAAAAAAATCACTTTCTTGTTGCTGTGAATTTAGAGACTTTGAGAAAGCAATAATACGTTGTACTACAACTCTCCGTGGTAATTGTTTTGATGAAAAATCGGTAGTATTATCAGAGTAATTTTTTGCCATAGAAATAATTATACTTAAATAACGCTATTATGACTCTAAAATTGCATTCTACTCTAAAACAATTCGATGATCTTCAGCGAGCTTTCTCAAATTAATGATAGCGTAACGCATTCTGCCAAGCGCAGTATTGATACTCACGTTTGTGTTTTTAGCAATTTCTTTAAAGCTCATATCCCTGTATAACCTCATCGTAAGTACTTCTTTTTGATCTTCTGGAAGCTCTAAAATTAAATTTTGCAAATCCTTTACCAATTGATCTTGAAAAAGAATACTTTCTATATTTGGTGTAGTATCGGAAATAAATTTAAAAAGATCATACTCATCATTATTTTCAATTGTTGGAATGCGATTACTTTTTCTAAAGAAGTCAATAACTAAATTATGAGCAATACGCATAACCCATGGTAAAAACTTACCTTCCTCGTTATAAACGCCACTTTTTAATGTTTTTATTACTTTAATAAATGTGTCTTGAAAGATATCTTCAGCGGTATCACGATCTAAAACTTTAGATTTAATATAATTAAAAATCCTGAGCTGATGTCTGTTAATTAATTTTTCAAGTGCTTTTTCCGAACCTGAAATATATTGCTGAACAAGTGTTGCGTCTAAAACTAGGAAAGAGTTATTAATATCCATAATAAAATTACTTTGGCTATAATGCCGTTAAAAATCCGTGATAATTAAAAGTAATTTTATGCTATAAGCTTAATAATTTTATCAAATATACATTTTTTAAAAGTTATTAACAATAAATTGTTTGTTTAAGTGATTATGTCAATAAAAAAGCGGTTAAAAAATCGTAAATTAGGCGCCTTTGAAAAAGACTATGAAGAACATTTTGGACTATGATCCGAAGACCCATATTATCATTAAAGGAGCACATTTACATAATTTAAAAAATGTTGATATTGCTATTCCTAGAAACAAACTAACTGTAATTACAGGCTTATCTGGATCTGGTAAGTCCTCTTTGGCATTTGACACACTTTATGCAGAAGGACAGCGACGTTATGTGGAGAGTCTTTCTTCTTACGCAAGACAGTTTATGGGTCGCCTAAATAAACCTAAAGTTGATTTCATTAAGGGGCTCTCACCTGCCATTGCAGTTGAGCAAAAAGTAAATACCTCAAATCCACGATCTACGGTAGGTACAAAAACCGAGATTTATGACTACCTAAAGCTATTATTCGCTAGAATTGGAAAAACTTATTCTCCTATATCAAACAAAGAGGTTAAAAAAGATAATGTAACCGATATTATTAATTTACTTAAAAGTAGCAAAGAAGGAGATAAGTTATTGCTCTTAGCCCTAATAAAAGAAGAACCCAACAGAACAATAGCGGAAAAATTAAAAATATTTATTCAGCAAGGTTTTGCACGTATTTATTACAAAGATGAAGTGTTTCCTATTGATACATTAAAACAATTACCTAAAAAGAGCTTTGATTTGGTGATTGATCGATTAATTATTCGCCATGAAGAAGATTTTTACAACCGTGTTTCAGACGCTATTGAAATAGCATTTTACGAGGGTAAAGGTTATTGCTCTCTTTTAAATCTCTCAGATAAAAAACGTCATGATTTTTCCAACAAGTTTGAAATGGATAATCTCATATTTTCTCAACCAAGCGTTCATTTATTTAGTTTTAATAATCCAGTCGGTGCATGTTCAGCTTGTGAGGGATTTGGAGATATTATTGGTATTGATCCTGAATTAGTAATATCAGACACTTCTTTGTCCGTTTATGATGATGCAATTGTTCCTTGGCGTGGAACTGGTATGCGGAAATTCCATAACAACTTAATTAATAATGCGTATCGTTTTGACTTTCCAATTCACAAACCCTATTTTGAACTTTCAGAAGATCAGATAGCAGTGTTATGGAAGGGTAACTCTTATTTTACAGGGATAACTCCCTTTTTTAAGAAAATTGAAGCTAAAAATTATAAAATTCAAAATCGTGTCTTACTTTCCCGCTATAGAGGAAAAACAAAATGTTTTCAATGTGGAGGATCGCGTTTAAATGATGAAGCTAGCTATGTTAAAATAAACAATAAAAACTTACCAGACTTACTTCAAATATCTATTGATGAATTAGCTTTATTTTTTGATACATTAACCCTTAAAAATCAAGATCAAGAAATTTCAAAACGTCTTCTTAAAGAAATCAAAAGTAGACTTCAATTTGTAAAAGAAGTAGGCTTAGGGTACTTAACTCTTAACAGGCGATCAAACACTCTTTCTGGAGGTGAGTCACAACGAATTCAGTTGGCTACTTCACTTGGAAGTAGCCTTGTTGGATCAATGTATATTTTAGATGAGCCATCTATTGGACTTCATTCTAGAGATAACGAAAAGCTAATTACTGTATTAAAAACACTTCGTGATTTAGGGAATACTGTCATTGTTGTTGAACATGATGAAGAAATTATGAATTCTGCAGATCAAGTAATTGACATTGGTCCTGAGGCTGGAACGCTGGGAGGAGAAATAATTGCACAAGGTTCCTTTGATACTATTCTAAAAAGTAACGGCCTTACTGCTGATTATCTCAATGGCACCAGAAAAATTGAAGTACCTGTCGATAGAAGAACCTCTAATAAAAAAATTCAAATTATTGGTGCTAGAGAGCATAATTTGAAAAATATCAATATTGAGATACCATTGGGATGTCTTACAGTAATTAGTGGTGTTTCTGGAAGTGGAAAAACAAGTTTAGTTAAGAATATACTCTATCCTGCTCTCTTACGATATTTTGACATTTATTCAAAAAAACCAGGTGCTTTTACTGATTTAAAGGGAGATTTAAATACCCTTAAAGGTGTTGAGTTTGTAGATCAAAATCCTATTGGCAGGTCTTCACGCTCTAACCCTGTTACTTATATAAAAGCCTTTGATGATATTAGAGCTCTATATGCTGGATTAAGTTTATCTAAAAACAGAAATTATCAACCCAAACATTTTTCGTTTAATGTAGATGGAGGGCGATGTGATCAGTGTAAAGGAGAAGGAACTATTACCATTGAAATGCAGTTTATGGCAGATGTGGTATTGGAATGTGAACATTGTAATGGAAAGCGTTTTAAAAATGAAATTCAAGAAGTTAAGTTTAAAGATGTATCCATTGATCAACTTCTTGAAATGACAGTAGATGACGCGATTTCTTTCTTCAGAAATCATGAATCTAAAAAAATAATTCAAAAACTACAACCTCTTCAAGATGTTGGTCTAGGGTATGTTACCCTAGGACAATCTTCTACTACATTGTCTGGTGGTGAAGCACAACGAATTAAACTCGCTACTTTTATTAGTCAAGGAACAAGTAAAGAAAAGGTGCTTTTTATATTTGATGAGCCTACTACTGGACTTCATTTTCATGACATCCAAAAACTTTTAATTTCTTTTAATTCTCTTATTAACAAAGGGCATAGTATAGTGGTTGTAGAACATAACTTGGATCTTATTAAATGTGCTGATCACTTAATAGATTTAGGCCCTGAAGCAGGTAATGCAGGTGGATATTTAGTTGGTCAAGGAACTCCTGAAGAAATCTCAAAAATTAAAAAATCTTATACCGGATTGTACCTTAGCAATAAATTAAAATAATCGTGATTTAACTTTAGCAAAAAGTGCCTCGATATCACTTGACCATTTAAACTTAAAGAAAGGAATCATAAAAAGTCCTAAAATCATGAGGCTCCTTAAAACTATAGAAAGTATGGGATGAATAATTGAGGGTACACTAGATATTATTAAATAAATAAATATCATACTCATTATTATACCTAAAGATTTATTAGAATATGGATGAATTTTAAATAAAATAGATACCAAAACTATTTTACATAAATTTATAAATAGAATAACCATCAGAGTAGCAAAAGCAGCCCCAATAATCCCATAGGATTCAATAAAGGAATAGTTTAAAACAACAGCTAAAAAGGCTGAGATAATAGAAAACCAAAATACGTAAGTATAATACTTCGAATTACTAATGATATTATTTAAGCATCCCATAGACATACTAAAAAACTTACCCATTGAAACAATAATAACTACTCTAGCTGCTGAAGAATATCCCTCTTGATTAATAATTAAATAAAAATCATTTAAATTTAAGTTGACAATTAAAAAGACAAAACCACTAACAATCATAAGATTAATACTGCTTTTTTTTAATAACACTTCCAGTCTTTTAGTATCATTTTTATTTAATGCTTTAGCAATAAGTGGACTTGTGATTTGAAACATTGCCCTTCCTGGGGCTTCAATAACAGCTGCAATGTATAAAGCAACTGCATAAAAAGCTACATTTTCATTTGAAGTAAGGGTATAAATCATTGATTTGTCAATGTCTAAAATAAAACTTGCAGCAGCCCCAGAAAGAAAAATTAAACTGCTATACTTCAACATAGAAAGCCATGCCTGTGGAAGTTTAAATTCAAATTTAGGGGTGTAAACGTAAAAGCTATATAATGCTATAATTAAGAGGCGGAAGTAATAACCTATAATTAAAAATAAAATAAATTTATCTAAATCTATTAGCTCAAAAGCAAAAGAAATGAGCAAAATAAATGTTAAAAAACGAGGATATACTTCTTTTAAAAAGTTACCAAATACAGATTGAAGATGAACCCTTAACCAACTGAAAAAGATTTCAAAATAAGCTGTTGAAATTGCTATGGCAAGAATTAATACTGGAAATCCTATTACAATTTTATTACTATTTGTTAAAAAATCTAAAATTTGGATATTAAAATAAAAATATAAAGGAATTATTATGGAAATAATTACTAATGGTAACAATAAAGAGAACCATAATAATCTATCTCGTTGTATTTGAGTTTTAGAATCACTAAAGTATTTTATTAAAGTGTGTTGTACACCAAAAGACACAAAGGGTTGAATTAGGTTTGAATTTGCTAAAAGAGCTACAATAAGTCCTTGAAACTCTTTTCCAAGGAAAGTAGGATATAAAAACAACATGTTGACTGCACCAATAATAAAAGCTAGTGCAATACTTAAAATATTATATATAGACTGATTAGCAATTATCCCCATACTTATAATATTTTTCTCCTACAGAATTGAAAATATCCAAGTGTTAAAATACTAAATAAAAACAGAAAGGCTGTTATCCGTCGAATAGTGGTTCCTTTCGCTATAATAACAGGAGTAAATTCAAATTCTATTTCAGATACTCCTGGAGCTACAGAAATTCCACGTAAAACATAATTCAAATTGTAGATAGGTGTTTCTTTTCCATTAACCTTTGCAGTCCAACCCTCAGGGTAATACATTTCTGAAAAAACAATAAACTGTGAAACAGAACTGGTTGCTTTATAATTTATTTTGTTTGATGTAATCGTTTTTAGATTAAGAGTTGATAGAGAATCTAATTCATATTCTTTGGTGACATCAACACCCAAACTCCCCTTTATAAAAATAGCTTCTTTTTTAAGGTCTGTTGTTTTTAATCGATCAAGTAATGCATCGGCAGTAGGCATTTCAATTAATGTTTGTACAGTCCATGCAGGACCCAAAACATTAGGGTTATTAATAGGTTCTAACGCTCCCGTCTCTTGGTTTGGAAACAGAATGTATTTAATATTTAACATATCTAATACCCCGGGAATTTGATGGGTATTATAATAATTAAATAACTCTTCAAAACGGCGAGGCTTAGCGCCATGGTATCCACCAATTGTATTGTGAAAATAAGCTGTTCTAGCTCCATTTAATCCAAGTTGTGGTTCATAAACACGATAATGTCCTGTGTCTTGAAGAATGGCTTTATCTGCTGTAGTTTGCCTAAAAGCACTCTGAGTAATTCTTTTTGAAACAAATCCATCATAGTCAATATAACGACTTGATATTCCCAATAAATCAAGAAGTAAAATTCCTAAAACAGAAATAAATATAATAGGTTTTTTTACTTTATTGGTATTTAAAGCAATAACAAGGCCCATGAGAATGATGCAGTAGAGAATTCCTCTTACCAAGTCTTGATTGAAAATAGATTTTCTAGCACTCACAATTTGATTAACTAAATCTGCTCCATAAATTTCTTCAAAATAACCATCATTTAATCCTAGAAAAGAAAATGATCCTTGAAAAAACAAGAGTAAAGTCAAAATTCCAATCGGAAGAAGTCCCACTTTTAAAAGTTGTTTAATTTTAACTGAATCAGCTTTGCTAAAGGTCCAATACAAACCCATAGAGGCAAGAATGGGCAAACAAAGTTCTATAACTACTTGAATGGAAGAAACTGCTCTAAATTTATTGTAAAAAGGAAAGTAATCGATGAATAATTGTGTAAGCATATTAAAATTCTTACCCCAGGAAAGCAAAAGAGAGAATAAGGCACCAATAGCTAATGCATTTTTGAGTGGTCCTTTAACAAAAAATAAGGCAAATAAAGCAAAAAATAAAACACTTATTCCAACATAGGCAGGTGCTTCTAAAATTGGTTGAGATCCCCAATAAGTTGGTACGTTTTCAGAGAATTGAGTAGCTTGATCTTGCCCCACCCCTCTTGCTCTTAAAAAATCATAAACTCCATGATCTTTTCCTAAATTTTCACTAGAACCACCACCCTGAATTCTTGGGACAATAAGATTTAGGCTTTCGAAAATCCCATAACTATATTCAGTAATGTAATCATATTCCAATCCACTACTTTGTTCTTTTGGAGTTCCATCAGGCTGAAGCTTTAATTCACTGCTACCACGGGTGCTGAATTTGGCGTATTCTGCAGTAGCCAATAGTGGAGTTGCATTAAACCCTAAAGATAAAATACTAGATAAAATTAGTAATGAGAGAGCAGTAATAATGGAAGAACCTTTTTTTTCCTTCCAAGCATTAATACCATATGATATAATAAAAATTCCTAGTAATAACAATAGATAATAGGTCATTTGATAATGATTGGCTCTAATCTGCATGCCTAAGGCTAGAGTTGTAAGAATAAAGCCAGTAAGATATTTTTTTTGAAACAATAATATTAATCCTGCAATTACAAAAGAAAAAAAACTAACTGCCAAAGCTTTTGTATTATGTCCAACCTGAAGAATAATTAAAAGATAGGTAGAAAAACCAAAAGCTAAAGCACCAAAAAGTGCTATACGATAAGGCATTCTAATGACTAATAACAGTAAATAAGCACCCACAAAATATAAAAAGAGTATATGTGCTGGACGAGGTAAAATTCGGATAAAAGAATAAATAGGGCTTAAAAAATCTGCTGGATATTTAGCTCCTAATTGATAGGTAGGCATTCCTCCAAAGGCATTATTTATCCAATAGGTCTCTTCTCTTGTTTCGGTTCTATAGTCATTTAGTTCACGAGACATTCCCTCATATTGCCGAATATCTGATTGAATAAGTGTTTTTCCCTCTAATAAGGGATAATAAAAAGCAAGTGATAAAAATCCAAAAATTAAGATAATGAGACTATGGGGTAATAAAAAGGAACGAATTAAATCTTTATTCAATATCTTCATAATCAATATATTCTCCCATGGAGTTCGAAGAAGGCTTTGCTTTTTTTGGATCAGCAGGAGTTTCTTTAGTTGAGTGATTTTTCTTTTTAGATTTTTTAATAAGATTGCTTATTAATAGTTTAAAAAGAAAAGGTGAAATCAATCTTAATAGATATATGCCCCCAAAAAAAAATAAAAGAAATTTAAAAAGTATACCCAATGAATTGTTTTTAATATACAAAAGTAATTAATTCGCGTTGAACCAATGAGAATTTATAAAGCATTAACAGAATCAAATATATTAAGATAATAGATTCTTACCTTATATTTGCATTATGATTCGCATCACTTTCAGTGTAATTCTTTTAGCCACTTGTTTTTTAGTAAAAGGACAATATACTGACCAGATAAATTCTAATAGACCTGGTCGATCAATAGGTGCTTTTGCAGTAGGAAAAAATGTAGTACAAGCAGAAGCTGGCTTTGCAATTAAACGTTATTCTCATTCTGGATATAATAACTCAACTTTTAATGGAGGTATTGGTTTTCTTTCATTACGATGGGGATTTCTTAAAGAGACTTTAGAGTTGACCTATCAAGGACAGTTCCTTAGTGGAAAACTCACCTCTAAAATACCGTCAGAACAAATTATTATTCCAAAATCAGGGTTTCTTCAAAATTTTATTGGTTTAAAATACCTGCTTTATGATCCCTTTAAAAAAGGGCGTAAAGTAAATCCCTACAGTTGGAAGTCAAATAATAGTTTTAAACTACGTGACTTGCTTCCCGCTGCTTCTCTTATTATAGGAACTAATATTAGTTTTAAAAAAAACAAACCCTTCCCCTTTAGTAACGTATTTGGAAACATCTACCGACCTATTTTCTTTCAAAATTTAAATGTAACCCAAGATGAAGAGCCTTTTGCTCACTTAAGGGCTACACTAGCTACTCAATCTCACTTTTTAGATACCTGGGTTTTTGTAACAAACTTTACCTATGATCGTTACCTTTCTAAATATCCTGAAAAAAGCTACATCTTCACCCTGACCCATGCTATAGACAATCTTTGGTCTGTTTATATTGAACATCATGGGATAAAAAGTGATTTATATATTGATGGTTTATTTAGGCTTGGAGCAGCTTATTTATTTGGAAATAACATTCAATTTGAGGGGACTATTGGATCTAGTGTTAAAGACACACCCAATCAACTATTATTGAATTTGGGTATATCCTATCGCCTAGATTTTCATAAAGACTTTGAAAGTTCTGCAAAATTAGAGTTTAAAAAACTTAAAAAAGAAGAAAAGCAGCTCAAGAAAACTTTAAAGAAAAACAGTAAAAAAGGGCGTAAAAGAAATCGTAAAGCTAAAAGTTAAGTATATGGAGCAAGAAATTACCATAAAGCAAATTACTGCAAATGAAGATTATCTTGCTTTTGTGAAATTTCCATTTAAATTATATAGTAATAATGCTTATTGGGTTCCACCAATCATTAATGAGGAATTGGAAACTATTGATCATAAAACAAATCCTGTATACCAAAACTCATCAGCGCGTTTTTTTATTGCTTATAAAAAAGGAGAAATTGTCGGACGGATTGCTGCAATAGTCAATTGGATTGAAATTAAAGAAATAAAAAAAAATAAAGTGCGTTTTGGATGGTTTGATGTTATAGATGATTTAGCTGTTTCCAAATTACTTTTAGAACAAGTGGTCTGCTTTGGAAAAGAACACAAACTAGACCATGTCGAGGGACCCGTAGGGTTTTCTAATCTTGATAAAGCAGGTTTATTGATCAAAGGATTTGAAGAGTTTAGCACAATGATCACTATTTATAATTATCCATATTACGCAACTCACCTTAAAAAACTTGGATTTTCATTACTTGCTCAATGGTTTGAGTATGAAATCAAAATTGCCAACTTTGAAGATTCACCAGAAAAGGTAAAAGTTTTCTCTAGTGTTATAATGGAGCGTTTTAATTTAAAGGTACTGGATTTTAAAAATAAAAAAGAAATTATTCCATATATAGATCAGATGTTTAATCTGTTAGATAAAACTTACAACAAACTTCAAACATTTGTGCCTATTCAAAATTATCAAATTGAACATTATAAAAAACGTTATTTTAAATATGTTCATAAAGACTTTGTGAAATGTGTTGTTGACAAAAATAATCGTCT
>Ga0307986_10002989_pt1 | contig 11895 bp, 12 predicted proteins | sample EllFjometageno82_FD_203170 | JGI IMG/M metagenome (GOLD analysis project Ga0307986, IMG submission 203170) | Marine microbial communities from Ellis Fjord, Antarctic Ocean - #82 | ecosystem: Environmental > Aquatic > Marine > Unclassified | place: Southern Ocean | collected 2014-10-09
CAGGAACTGAAGGCAAGAAACTAACAAGTACTCAGATTCGAGATAGATTAATTACAGAAGCACAGAATAATGTTGGAATTAGCTTTTCTCAAAATAATAATGTAGATGCTTTTGTTATTAGTGGACGTGGTGAACTAATGCTTGAAATATTACTTACACAAATGAGACGTGAAGGTTTTGAGATGACAGTAAGTCCTCCAAAAGTTTTATATCAAAAAGATGAAGGTGGAAATAAATTAGAGCCTATTGAAGAAATAACTGTCGATTTAGATGAAGAATTTTCATCAAAGATAATTGACTCAATGAACAGAAGAAAAGGCAAGCTACTTGATCTTAAAGATACTGGAAAAGATAAAAAAAGATTAATCTTTCATGCTCCTACAAGAGGTCTGATGGGTTACACAAGTAGATTTTTAACTTTAACAAAAGGTACTGGTGTAATTAATAGAATTTTTCATGGTTTCGGGAAATTTGAAGGTGAAATGGATGGAAGAAAAAATGGTGCTTTAATTTCAATGTCCAATGGTAAGGCTGTTGCATTTGCGATATTTAACTTACAGGCAAGAGGTGAAATGTTTGTTACCCATAATGACCCTGTTTATGAAGGGATGATTGTTGGATTAGCTCCAAAAGCTGGTGATATGATTATTAATGTCATGAAGGGTAAACAATTAACAAACATGAGAACTCAAGGAACTGATGAAAATGTGGTACTTACTCCAGTTAGACAAATGTCAATTGCTGAACAATTAAGCATGTTAAATACTGATGAGGCCCTAGAAATTACTCCTAAATCTTTGAGATTGCGAAAAGCTATCCTTAACCCTACTGATAGAAAAAAAAATGAAAAATCAGGAACACCTCTTTAATTAAAAGTTTTTCCGACAATATATAATCCTAAAGCAACTGCTGGACCAATTCCAAAAGCAAAAAATAAAGTACCAACACCAACCGTCCCACCTAAGTACCAACCAATAGACATTACGGTAATTTCAAGAAATGCTCTAACAGCTGCTATAGGTAGATTTGTTTTTTTCTGCAATCCTATCATTAGTCCATCTCTTGGTCCGGGCCCTAAATTTGCGACTAAATAAATTCCACCACCCAATCCAACCGTCAGCACGGCTATGATCGCTAACAATAATTGAAAAATGTAATTTTCTGGGGTTGGTATAAATTTGATACAGAAGTCTATCATCAAACCAATAATTAAAGCATTTAGAACTGTTCCAATGCCAGGTTTTTGATTTAGTGGGAACCAAAAAAGTAAAACCACTATGCTTATAAATATAGTTATTAATCCAATAGAAAAACCCACATCTAAGTAAATACCTTCAGCAAGCACAGTCCAGGGTGAATTTCCCATCGTTGAAACTATTAATAATCCCTCGCCTAATCCAAAAAGAATTAAACCAAAACATAAAAAAAAGAATGTAGAAATTTTAGGTCTTAAATTTAATGGCTTTTCTGAGCTCCACGAAACTTTAGGAACATTTTTTATAGACAAAAACATGCCTTAAGTAATTATACACTTTAACAAGAAAAGAAAGTCTATTATTCTTATTATTATTATGAAAAAAATTTTTATAAATATTATCTTATTTCTTTTTTTTTCTACAAATTTGAATGCACATATTTCTCATTATAAAAATTTTAAGAAAATTGAGATGGAAATTTTTAGAAACAGTGAATTGATTGGATATAATTATTATTTTTTTAAAACTAAAAATAATGAAATTCAAGTAACTAATCAAACTAAAATTACTGTAAAATTATTAGGTGCCACTATATTTGATATTGAGAGCTATGGTGAAGAAAAATATAAAAATGATAAACTAATTTCTTTTCAATCTAAAACTAAACAGAATAAAAAAGAAAAATTTGTAAACCTTGAGCTAAATGCAGAAAATAACAAATTTACAATCAAGGGCTCTTCATACTCGGGTGAGGCAAGTAAAGATAATATTATAGGGAACTGGTGGAACCACAAGTTACTACAGGCAGAAAGTCAAATTAGTCCTGTCTCAGGCAGTATTAAAGAACAGGTTATAACGTTTATTGCGAAAGAAAAAATTAAACTTTATGGAAAAAGTTATGAAACAGAGCACTTCAAACTTAGATCCAAAAACCCAAACCTTCCTGATGACAAGAGGTTAAATTTTGACATATGGTTTGATAAAAATACAGGTCTAATTGTTAAAGTAAAATACTCAAGAATGGGCGAGTGGGAATATAGATTAAAAAGTTTTGAATAAAAATCTACTTCTTAATTTTTAATGATAGATCTTTAGCACTCAACCACCCAGCCTCAAGTCTCGGACCCACAAACCAATCAGCGCAGACTCCAAGTCTAATAGCGCTATCCCAATAGCTTTTAATACTTAATGGTTTAGAATTAGATGAATATTTCCACCCATGATTTTGAATATGAAAAATTTTATTTTTCTTAAAATTTGTGAGTTCAAAAAATTTGTTGATTAGTGTTTCTGTATTATCTAATTTATTAATCTTATTCTTATTTATTACTTTATTTGCCCATTTATAAGTACTTTGTAATGTCCATAAATCATAAACACTTTTAAATCTTTTTTTACTATTCTCATATGCGGCCCATCCTAAAACTTTGTCAGAGAAAAAATAACTACTAATATTAGATCTTGTTTTTTTTGTTGCCATCATAACAGTAATATTAGCATCCATTTTAACTTTTTTATTAATAAATGAATGTTTGATGTATTTCTTTGAAAGTTTTTTTAATTGAGGAAATGGGCAAGTTAATATTAAAGATTTATAAAATTTTTTGCTACCATCAGAAAAATCTAGCTCCCATACTTTATCTTTATTGGAAATTTTTATAAGTTCACTATTAAAAGTGCAGTTAATATTTTTTAGTAAATATTTACTAATAGAATTGTTTCCTTTGTTTCCAATTATTTTAACGTGTTTTTTATCTTCTTTTTTATTTGTATCTAGAAACACATGTTTCCCTTGCCATTTTTTAACTATTTTTTTTGTAATGAGATTGTTTATAAATTTTTTAAATTGAGTACTTTTTGGAGAAATATATTGAACACCATGATCAAAACTTTCATTCTTGTTAAACTTTTTATTAGATGATCTTCCCCCTACTCCTCTTGCTTTATCATAAACATCTAGTGAATATTTTTTACTAAGAATGTGGGCAATTGTAGAGCCAGAAATACCTGACCCAATAATACAGAAGTCCTTCATTTCCCCGCAACAACCATGCCTTCTATTAACATTGTTGGAGCGTTTGTAGAATATTTAAATTCAAGATCATCTGCTAAAGTTATATTTTTAAACATATCATTAAAATTTCCTGCTATAGTAATTTCACTAACAGGATATTTAAATACTCCATTTTCTACCATAAACCCTGTTGCTCCTACAGAATAGTCTCCAGTAACTAAGTTGCTTCCATGACCAATTGTTTCCGTGATATACAGTGTTCTTTGATTTAATTTTAAGAGATTTTTGTATGAGATAGATCCTTTTTCAAAATACAAATTACTTGTTCCACCGCTTCTACCATTTGATGTTAGATTCAACTTTTTTCCATAGTAAGTGTCAACCAGATAATGTTTTAAAACACCTTGATCTACTAATTTTAATTCTTTGGTTTTAACTCCCTCATCATCAAAATACTGTGAACCTACCCCTTTAACTATATCCGGCTTATCAAAAACATTTATTGAGGTTGAAAATATCTCTTCATTTATTTTATCTTTTAAGAATGAGGTTCCTCTTGCTATAGAAGAGGCTGATATAGCGCTTGCTAATACACTTAATATTCCTTTTGAAATTCTTCTATCAAAAATAATACTTATTTTTTCACTTTCTATTTTTTTAGGATTTAATTTTTGAATTGTTTTTTTAGCTGCCAAAGACCCAATTTGATTTGGTCTAAGCATATCATGTAGGTGGCAAGTACTTGTAAACTCATAGTCTCTTTCCATTTTATTATTAGCATTTTTTGCAACAGCTACACAAGATGCTGAGAACGTCGAGGACTTATACCCATTTAAAAAACCATCACTACTCGCTAATACAAAATTTGATTTAGACTCTGAAAAACCAGTTTCTGTATTAATAATTTCTTTCTTTTCAAGTGCGGCTTCCTCAACTTCTTTTAAATATTCAATTTTTTCATCATTCTCTATATGATCGTCATCATATAAATTTAAATCATTAATTTTTGTTGCTAGTAAATCTTTGTCTGGTAGAGAATTAAATTCATCCTCAGGTGTAATTTTTGTTGTTTCAATACATCTTTCTATCAAAGTTTTAATATTATCCTCTGTTAGGTTTGATGATGAAATACTAGATTTTTTTTTACCAATATAAGTTGTTAAACCAACTCCCAAACTATCTGATCTGTTAGATTCATCTAGTTTTCTATTTCTAAAATTAACTGTTTCAGAAATTGAATGCCCTACCGCTGCTGTAACATCTGTTGCACCTAGCTTTTTTGCTATATCTATACAATAGGTTGCTGTTTTTTTTAAATAATCTTGATCTTTAACCATATAATTTATAATTGAGTTCCACCTACAGTCATTTTATCAATTAAAATTGACGGTTGGGCGACACCGACTGGTACACCCTGTCCTGCTTTTCCACATGTTCCAATGCCTGGATCAAGCATCATATTATTTCCAACCAATGAAACTTCTTTTAAAATTGATGGACCATCACCAATTAAAGTGGCCCCTTTAATTGGAGAACCTATTATACCATTTATAATCTCGTAAGCTTCTGTACAATTAAACACAAATTTACCTGAAGTGATATCTACCTGACCACCACCAAAACTTACAGCAAATATTCCTTTATCAACTGATTTAATCATTTCTTCTTGAGAGTACTTTCCATTTAACATCATTGTATTTCTCATTCTAGGAAGAACTACATGTTTGTAACTTTCTCTCCTTCCACTTCCGGTGGACCTTGTATTCATCAATCTTGCATTCAAACGATCTTGCATAAAATTTTTCAATATGCCATTTTCAATTAAGACAGTTTTCTCCGTGGGAGTTCCTTCATCATCAATTGTTAAACTCCCTCTTCTATTATGCAAAGTTCCATCATCAACAATTGTAACCCCTTCACTTGCAACTCTCTGACCCATTAAATTATGAAATGCAGATGTTTTTTTTCTATTAAAATCCCCTTCTAAACCATGACCTATAGCTTCATGAATAAGTATTGCAGGCCAACCTGGTCCCAAAACTACTTTCATTTCTCCAGCAGGAGCTGGTTTGCTTTCTAAGTTTATTGCTGCAATTCTAAATGCTTCGTCACACACTTTTTTCCAATTACCCTCTTTAAGGTATTCGTCATAAGACTGCCTTCCACCAATTCCATATACTCCTGTTTCTTTTTTTCCATTTTTTTCAAGCATCACAGAAACATTGAAACGAATTAAAGGCCTAACATCTGTTAGTGCTTCACCACCAGATCTAATTATTTCTATAGATTTGTATTCTCCAGAAAAACTTGCTGTTACCTGCTGAACAATACCCCCTTTTGATCTTGTGTAATTATTAACTTCTTTTAAGAGTTCTAATTTTGATTTAAGTGATTTTTCTTCTATGGGGTTAATATCCTTGTAAAATTTTTCATTTGTCGTAGGTATCTCATGATTATAAACACCTTTTTTTGATTTCAAAGTTGAGCTTAAATTGCTAGCTGATTGCTTTAATGAATTTTTTGAAATTTCATTTGAATGAGAATATGCAACCACCTCTCCTGTAACAGCTCTTAAACCATAACCTAGATCAGAACTGTAACTGGAACTTTTAATCTTATCATCATCCAACACGATGGATTCACTTTTGGAGCTCTCTAAATAAAGCTCACCATCATCACAATTGTTTAAAGTATCAGAAATAATATTTTCTGCATCTTTTCTTGATAAGTCTGTTTTATTAAAGAAATCATTCATAGTAATTAAATAGTGTGTATATATATTATTTCAATTGTCGTATTTCACGCATATGCAAATTAAACAATTATATGTAATTTTGCTAATTAATAAAAAAAAGAACTTAAAATGAAAAAATTTGACGATCTAATGAAGGTTTCTAATGAAATAACAAGTATTTCTATAGAAGAAGCTCAGGAAAAATTAAATGACCCAAATGTGCAATTCATAGACGTAAGAGATAAAAATAGTTTTGAAACACAAACCATAGGTAATGCTGTAAATTTAGAAAGAGGATTATTGGAATTTTATTTAGCAGATGGAAGTCCCTTAGAAAATAAGATGTTTAAAAATAATCCAGATAAAGAATATGTGGTATTTTGTGGGCTTGGTGGTCAAAGCACTCTTGCTACTAAAACAATGAAAGATATGGGTTTAAAAAATGTGAAAAATTTAACTGGCGGGATGACTGCTTGGAAGGACAAAAAATAAATTGTGAAAGTTTACTTTAATAATTCATGTAATATTTGTAAGGCTGAAATAAATTTATATAAAAAACAGGGTATACAGGACATAGAATGGGTTGATATTACAAATAATAAAAGTGCTGAACTAGAAACTCAAAAAAATGACAAAACTCTTTTAAGACGTCTTCATGTTAAAGATGGAAATAATATCATTGGTGGTGCAGAAGCCTTCTTGTTACTCTGGAAAAAAATTCCCAAATATAGATTTCTCTATAATTTTTTTAAAATTCCAATAATTTTTAGTGTATTTTCTTTTTTTTATGAAATTGCTGCCTTTTTTTTATATCTCAAAAATAAAAAACAACTTTCTAAATAAAATCTTTGTTATTGAGTAGTATTATTTATTGATCTATATTTTTAATATGAGTTTCTTTAGATTTTTTATTATACTTTTTTTAATTTATGGTTATTTTTTGCCTACTCAATCATCTCAAAAAAATGTTCTTAATGAACTTTTTGATAAATTGGAAAAAATTAATAACTATAAAACAGCAGAATTATTAGAAAAGAAAATATGGTCTATTTGGAATCGGCACCCAAGTGATGTTAAATTAACTGAAAAATTAGAATTTGGAACAGAACTTATGCAATATCAGAATTATGATTATGCTGTTAAAGTTTTTGACAATATTCTAGCTAGTGACCCTGACTGGTCTGAAGCTTGGAATAAAAGAGCAACAGTTTTTTTTTTGATGAAGCAATATAAAAAATCTCTAAAAGATATTGAACAAGTCTTAAAGATTGAGCCTAGACATTTTGGAGCACTGTCTGGACAGGCAAGAATTTTTATAAAACTTCAGGAATATGAATTAGCCATTACAAGTCTTAAAAAAGCTCTAAAATTTTATCCTTCTTTTAAAAGTGGTGAGTTGATCCCAGAAATTGAAAAATTAATAAAAGCAGAAAGTATTTAGATTAATTTTTTTTAGCTCTTTTACTTGCAATTAATTGTGTCAATGAATCAACCATTAAATCAGAAGCTTTAAATATTTCATTTGTCTTAAAATCATATGAAAAATTTTTTTCTGGATTTGCTTTGTCCTCAATAACTATTCCTTCATCTGGTGAATTATTTTTTATATAGATCAAAAGTAGCCATTCATCATCTGTAGCTTCATCCCACTTAATAAAAATTTCTCCCGTTTCAAACCTTCTATCAATGCATCTAAACATAGACATATGTCTAGTCACATGGCGTTTATTGAGCTGAAATACTAAACTACTTGCGCTTCTATAAAAGCTTTCTAGCGAAAGTTCAATTTTTTGCCTTGCAAGTTTATAGTCCTTTTCTTTTTGTAATAAAGTCTCTCTATCTTCATCTCCTTTAATTTTAACACCTAGAGCTTCCACTCTTTCTCTAATTTTTTGATCTCTTATAATTCTATATTTGTCTTTTAGTCTCTCTATCCTTTCTTGAAGCCCCGCATAATCTTCTCTTTTTTCTTTTAAAGAAATTTTTTCTAATTTGTCAAGCTCTTTAACTTCTCTTATTCTGAATTTTTCAATTTGTTTTTCTAGTTGTAATTGTCTTAAAAATTGTTTTTGTCTTTCTGCCTGCTCAATTCTAAGTAAGGCCTGCTCTTTACGTAAAAATAATTTTATATCTTTTGCTCTTTCTTTTTCTAATTTAATTTCTTCTTTTAGAGCTTTTTCTTTAAACTTAGTGTGAAGCTCTTCTTCTTGAGACTTTTGTTTTTGTAATAATATTTTTTCTTTTTCTTTTTTTTCAATTTCATCTAATTTTCTTTTTCTCTTATCTTCTGCTTTTAATACTTTATAATCTAAAATTGTATTTGCGATCTTGTCAAAGAATGCCTGGATATATTTTTCTAAATTAAAATTAATTCTAATATTAAATTCTGGTTTTAATGAGTGTTGGAGCTTGATTATTCTTGATATCAAGTTTTCTTTTTTTATCAGTATAATCTTTTTTCTTTTAAATATTTTTATTCTATTTTTAATATTCTTTTTTATTTTTAGTTTATTTATTTTTTTTACCTTTGATTTGATCGTTTTTTTTACCTTTGATTTGATCGTTTTTTTTACCTTTGATTTGATCGTTTTTTTTACCTTTGATTTGATCGTTTTTTTTACCTTTGATTTGATCGTTTTTTTTACCTTTGATTTGATCGTTTTTTTTATATCAATTTTTTTTTTTATCATATTATCTTCTTCTGACTTTTCTATTTTTTTTCATATTTTAAAAACTTTGCAGCTAGTTTAAGTTGCCTCAAAAAATCCTAGCTTAAAATTAATTTTATTAAGATCTTCTATTAATTGCTGTTTATCTACTTCACTTAAAAGACTAATTGGTGGTAAAACATTTTTATAAATCTCATCCTCTTCAGACATTAAAGAATGTAGTCCTGATATTAAATTAAACTTTTCAAAGATATTTCTGACATTGCATAACATTTCATTTGTAGTTTGTTTTTTTTTCTCAATAAAGTTATCATAAACATTTCTTGATAGACCACCCGTTACATTACACGTCGCGGTTATAATTCCAGCACAACCCAACTCTAAACCTTTTAGAAGTTTTGATTCTGATCCGGGTAATACAGAAAAATTATCTATTCTTAAATATTCATAAAGATTATATGAGCTATCTTTGACCCCTACAATTTGTTTTGGATACTTTTTTACAAGCTCTTTAATACACTCAATACTAAATTTATAGCCACATAATTTTTCAAAGTTATATAAAATAATTTTACTACTAGGTACGGCATCGACAACCTTAGAATAAAACTCAATTACCTCTTTATCTCCATATTTATAGTATGCTGGCGGCATTAATAAAAAGTCATTAAAATTTAAAGACGTTGCTACTTTCATTAAATTAATCGTTTCACCTAATGAATTAAGTCCAGTACCAATTAAATACTTATCCTTGTAACGACTTTGAGACAGTTCATTTAATAAACTAATTTTTTCACTTATAGGAATCAGTTGGGCTTGTCCGGTACTTCCAAAGATTACTACCCCATGACATCCTTGGTCGATTATTTTTTCTGCATGTTCAAGGGTTTTTTTAGTATTTAAGCTTAAGTCAGCATTAAATAAGGACAGTGATGCCGCATAAATACCTTTAATTTTACTCATCGTCAAAACTTATATAAAATTAAAATTTAGTAAAGATGATAAAATAACAAATGAGAATTTTAACTGTACAAAATAGAATGGGTATTGGTGATATGGTAATTTTTTTACCTTTTATACAGGCAATCTCAAAAAAATTTGAAGTGCCAGTCAGCCTTCTTGTAAAAGAAAACTCGAAAGCAATTCAATTTCTAAAAAACAATTCAGCAATAGATGAAATTATTATTCTTGATCGTGGTAGTAAAATCAGGGGTGGCACTCATAATGGGATTGTTGGGTCATACAATCTTATAAAGCATATTAAAAAATTTAATTTTGATAAAGTTTTTATATTCAATTCATCTCTTAGATATAACTTAATTGTAAGGGGCGCTGGTATCAAAGATATTCATCAATATCCCTTGTTTCAAAAAAAAAACCAGCACATAATTAATGCTGCCAAGATATTTCTTAAAAAAGAACTAGGTTTACAGGTTGAAAGTGATCCTAAAATTTTAATAAATGATCAATTAATTATGAATGCTAAGTCAAAATATAAAATAGATAGTAATGAAATAAATATTTTATTGGGTATAGGAGGTTCAGGACCAACTAAAAGAATTCCTGCTAAAATTTTTATTGATTTTATGAAGCTAGCAACTCAAAAATATAACTGTAAATTTTTTTTAGCAACTGGAAAAAATATAGAAGAACAGAAAATTTTACTTGAGATACTCAATACCTGTTACAAAGATAAATGTTATGCACTAGATAATTTAAGCTTAAATGAGATATTACCTATAATCAAAAACTGTAACATTTCAATTTGCAACGACTCAAGCTTTAGCCACCTCTCTTCTGGATTAGGTGTTAAGACAATTGTTTTAATGTCAGATACACCATTATTATATGGTAGTTATAGCCCAAGAATGTATCCAATTATTCCAGATGGCGAAAATATTGTAACACACAATACGCTTGGGAAAAACAAAATCAACCCAAACAAAATTTTTGAACAATTAAAGAATATTTTAGATTAAGAAATATTTTTTAAAATAATATCTTTAGCCTCATTTACGATTGTAGATAATCTTGTTGTTTCTGGTGAAATATCAGGATGAATTTTTTTTTGGATATTAATATGTGCTCTACTTACTTCTGCTTTTGTTATTTTTTTGTTTATATCGAGGTTTAAGATTTTGTAAGCCTCCTCTAAGGATAAAATTGATGAATTTTTTATATTACGATTCTGGTTAAATGAAAATCTTCCAGACCTTCTTAATGTTTGAATAAGTCTAAATAAACCAATTAACTGAAATAATGAAAAACCTTTTAATTTAACAATGGCTATACTTAATATAGTTAATGGTAAACTTAGTAAAAATTTTCCCCCAAAAGCAAGTAGAACCGCAAGGCTAATTGACCCAAAAAAAATTAGTTTTCTTAAATTTTTTGATATTTTTTTGGAGGAAGTATTTACTATTGATTTCAATAGGAAATAAGTAATTCCTAAAATAATTAGTGTATAAATCATTATATTCATATATTTAGTTTTCTTCTATGAAAATACCACAACTTAAAAAAAAACCAGAAATAAAAACATGTCATAATTTTAGTTGGTTGGATGATTATAGCTGGATACACCAAGATGATATCTTGGAAGTTTTAAAAGATAGTAAAAAATTAAATACAGAGGTTAGAAATTACCTAGAAGAAGAAAATTCGTATACAGATTTTCATCTATCAAATACTAAAAATACTCAAAAAGAATTATTTATTGAGATTAAAGGTAGAATTAAATTAGATGACGAATCATTACCTTTTAAAGATTTTGTTTATGAGTATTGGACAAAAACTACCGCAACAGGAAATTACTCTATAAAGTTAAGAAAAAAAATTGGTAGTAATGCTGTTGAAGAAATTTGGAATGGTGATGAAGAAAAAGAAAAACTTAATGTTGAATACTTTGGTGTTGGAGATTTAGAAGTTAGCTTTAACGATAAATTTTTAGGATATTCATTAGACACGAAAGGTTCTGAATACTACACGATATATATTAGAGATATTAATACAAAAAAATTAATTACTGAAAAAATTGAAGAAACATCAGGAGGTATAACTTTTAGTTTAGATGATAAATATATATTCTATTCAAAATTAGATGAAAATCACAGACCAAGAAAAATTTATAGACATAAGTTAGGAACAAAAATTAAAGAAGATCAATTAATCTTTGAGGAAAAAAGTGAAGCTTTTACTGTTAGTATTGGTTTAAGTTCGGATGATAAATATTTTTTTATAACAACATCGGATCATAATACCTCTGAGCAATATTATTTTAGT
>Ga0307986_10002990_pt1 | contig 11893 bp, 6 predicted proteins | sample EllFjometageno82_FD_203170 | JGI IMG/M metagenome (GOLD analysis project Ga0307986, IMG submission 203170) | Marine microbial communities from Ellis Fjord, Antarctic Ocean - #82 | ecosystem: Environmental > Aquatic > Marine > Unclassified | place: Southern Ocean | collected 2014-10-09
CATAGTCTATCAGGCCGACATCAAATCCTTTCGAATCTAGGTGTTTCATATTCCTGATTTCTTGATAGAACATTTCGTGCTGTTCAGTGCCTATAGGAACTTTAGTAACTTCATCGGTCAATTTGTTTAAAGTAACAATGCTAAAAGCAGTCTCTATTGTTGTAATGCCACTACTGTCAGTTGTTATTTTGGACTTCTTTTCTTGCGGCTCTGAATAACTACTGTTGGCTAAAACATTTGTATTCAAATCCATAGGTTGCGAGGCCGAAGGAACAATTATTTCATTCACCTTCCCTTTGAGTCCAACATCTTCCATTCTTATGACCTTGGGAGCAGGCAACTTATGAGAAAGATTTTGTTTTGCACTTGCTGATTCACGAGCCATAGGTTTTGAAGAAGCCTGTGATACTAATGTTGGCTTGGATTGTTTGCTTGAATTCTTTTCCTTTGGAGTGTTTCCGTCAATCCACTGTTCCCAATCACCTTCACCCTGTTGTCGATACCACCAAGTTTCATCAGAATCTTCCCACCATTCAGTTCCATCGTCATCAACATGGGAGATCCATCCGCCCACTTCTAAGTGTTTTAGCAGATCTTTCTTGGCCCGAGAGGGGTTCACCACCGGAGAGGATGATACAACAGATGCGGGAAAAGATGCAGATGCAGTCTCCTCAACAATTGATTTATTCTTCAAACTTCTTTCAATTATTCGAACTTTATTCGGCACAAGCATATATCCTATTAGCATACTTAGAATGGCCGTTAACGACAAAATAACTGAGTAAATAGTAAATAATTTTCCAATATACATATCAGTTAATTCATCAAGCCAATTAACCGCACCCGTACACCATTCGGGTGGAGGATTATCCATAAATTCCTGTAAGTCTTGCCCAGTCTCACTCCTAATCTCTCTGGACTCCCCATATGTCACAATAGTACCTTCTGGGCATGTATAGCTATCATCCAAATCCCAACTCATTTGAAGAAATATATCGTGAAATCCGACCAATAAAAAGAATGCAAGCAGAAATAACCACTTGGTTCTACCCAACAACTTCTTTTTCACGCCTCCAACAATTATGGCAAAGGCGAATAAGAACCCAAAACAACAGAAAGCGTCATAATATCCCCCATCGGGAGATTCTGCTCGAGAGTTAAAAACAATCTCGCACCCATTTTCATTGGTAATGATTCCTTGTTCAGAATTGGAACATTCATCAACGGAATCTCTTACTCCATCTCCATCTGAATCCAAATTTACTACATCATCAGGAGCACACCCTGTAGCATCTACTGTGGAGCCCGAAAGAGAACTAGGGCAATCATCTTCAGAATCATATATACCATCACTGTCTGAATCAATTTGAGAACTAGAACACCCTGTCAATCCTACTGTCTCACTATTAGGGGTGCTTGGGCATTGATCTGTAGCATCAGAGATTCCATCAGCATCGCTGTCAAGTTGAGTTAGCGCACACCCGTTGCCATCTACTGTGGCACCATCAATGGTTTCAGAACATAAATCATACTCATCATTGATTCCATCGCCATCTGAATCCCATTGTCTCTCTAAACAACCCATCCAAGGACCTTGAATTAATGGACACAAATCATTTGAGTCAAGTTCGCCATCTAAATCTGTATCTCTCTCATATACGTTCCAACCATAGTTATCAATGTTCAAAATTATCCGTAGACCATTACTAGAAATTTCACCATCGGTCCCCCCGCTAGAGGCGGGTAGACTAATGACTTGACCGGTTGACAAGTTATAAATTTCGGATTTGGTAGAAGAAACAACATATAATGTATTTCCATCATCAGTTGCACTTATCTGGGTTGGTCCATCGCCCCAATTCCAATCAACTGGAAAGATTTCCCCGCTACTATTTATCTCGAATCCATTTGCATTCCAATTTACAATTATATTTGAAAAATCTATAACTAAAGAATTTTTGAATGTGTATTCTTCAAAAATGATTCCACTTTCGAATGACGAAAGGTCTCCACCCCCTACCATCGAAATCTCAGATAGGTCATAGTATAATTTATGGGAATCATAGTGATCACCAACCATCGTATTCCAAGGACACTTGATTTGAACAAATTTGCTATTGAGAGAATAAGAAACCTCATGACCAAGGTTTATGTAGTCCCCCGGCGGCTTATATCCACATTTATCAGAAAGTTCAGTAGAGCTGATTGAATCAATTATTGGGAAACCATATGATGTATTGTAAAAATTAATCCTTTCGGTTCCAATCCCACCAATAATATTTATCAAATATTCCCCATTTGGAGAAAACCGCAGAGTTTGTGTGTCCGTTGCCACCCATGAACCAAGACAAAACTCTTCTTTTGTGACTAAATCAATAACAACAAAACCATACAATGGACATACAGTATTCTGATTGCTGTGGCCTATAATGAACGCGAGATATTCGCCATCTGGGGAGATATCCCATCCATCTCCACTCATACCTAAAAAAGCATCTCCGAAACCCTTCGGATTATAATCTTCGGAAAGATATGTATCAATTAGAACATAGTTTCCACTTGCATAACAAGTTTCATCCAATATTGTAGGGCATTCATCATTTTCATTATAGATTCCATCCGAATCCCAATCATACTGGAATACAGAACATCCATTCCCATCAACTTTATCTTCACTATTTGATTCTGAACATATGTCGATATTGTTCGAAATACCATCAGAATCGTCGTCACCGTGGTAAATTATAGTAACTTTCCAAGTTGATTCAGCATTGCCCCATTGATTATCATTACCTACACTTCCATCACCGGTAAAGGTTTCTGTCGTAATGTTAGACCAATTGACTACGTAATACAACCTCCATTCATCGTCAAGAGGATTCATGTCGCAAGCATCCGGCCCATTGTTCCACTCATCAGCAAAATCATCGTTATCCCAACATTCGATAGTAATGTTGAGACTGGTATTGTCTTCAATCAAATCAAAGGTAGTATCCCAAGCATTCGAAAGTGTCAATGTATTATTCCAAACTTCAGTCCATGTGCATAGAGGTGAAATCCCATCTAATTCTCCATCCAAATCAATGCATACTTGGAATTGCACATCCATGTCAGTGTCATCAGTATCCCATGTTGTTGAAGAATTACCTCGCCAGGAAAGAAGTTCTAGATTTAACCAAGCATCGTCTTCGCCATCAATTACTTCTGTGTATAGAATATCATCTGGATTATTCAAATCGTTTTGACTAAGCGTGGGCAGAATGAGAATTATTAGTAGGGAAAATGCCAAACTATTAGTTAGAACTTTACCCATAACACTCGCAATACAACCTAATATTAAGCATAATATGCTAATCCATATTGTTCGCCGATGATGTTGGGCTGTAGAATCTTGTCAAACATCAGTATGGTTTCGCTTCAGAGTCATCATCGACTTCTTCTTTGGAACTGAAACTACAACACAATTACTTTCAAAGACTCTTAGCAATCTCTTTGCCTATTCTCGCTAGGACACCAACAGTCTCATGTTGCTCACAACTAGACTTAGTAGATTGAATAATCAATTCAGTCATCGAATCCACCACTTTATCATTGAAACCGAGGGTTTGGATTTCATTACGCATATCTAATCCAGTCAGCGACATCTGGATTTCCGCATCCAATGAATCGATTGAAACCCCCCTCAAAATAAGGGTGAATATTCTTGCGAGCGAGAACCAATCATGGCCAGTTGATGCATTGAAATTTACATCTTTCTGAGAAGAATGCCCGAAGAATTTGGTACCACCATTATTGAGCCCCTCACTTGGTTTACGATTGATTTTCATTGCAATTCCGAAGTCAATGATTGCATCAAATTGATGGTTCCCATTCCTCGGCCTTGCATCAATTAAGATATTATCTGGCTTCAAATCACGATGAACCATGCCACATTTGTGAATTTGTGCCACTTGATTAACCAAATCAATAATGAGGTTTTTCTTACCTCTTTTACTAAGAGTTTGATATTGTTCTGAAAGTTTTGAAGGCCCCATATATCTAGTGACAATCTTTGGATTGGAACCGTCGTCATAACCGATTAGGCCAACATCAAATCCCTTTTCATCCAAGTATTCCATATTTTTTATTTCTTGATAGAACATTTCATATTGCTCAGGACCCCTAGGAACTTTAGTAACTTCATCAGTCAATTTATTTAAAGTGACTACGCTAAAACCTGTTTCTATTGTAATAATTCCCTTACTATCTTCAGATACCCTTTGAGGCGTTGACATTACTTTGTTAACCTCGGAACCGAGTAATTCGGTATCTGGATTCAGATTCTTCGTCCCGACATCTCCAACTGCTTTTGCTCCGGCAGCGTCTTTAGCTATCCTTTCCACTAAAGTTTTAGGGTTAAACAACACATCACTAGTTCTCCAAAGTTCCTGGGGGGCCAGTGGTATTAAATATCGACATCTAGATATTACAGTGGCTTTATTCCCCCCTAATTTTTGTCCAAATAATTTGAGAATCATAATTAACTCTCTTTTGGTAAAAGCATCCCAAAAGGTAATCGAAGAATTCCACCCAGAATTCGGTTTTATAGGGCCCAGCATTACTGTAAGGTATTCACCAGTATGGGGATTCGGTACCGATATTTCAACACCATAGCCATCTCCGGAAGAGTATCTAGGGAATATGGGTGTTACAGCAGCAAGCATCTGTGGAACAGGGGGAGGCGGAACAGGGGCAAGCGAAGATTGGTCGGCCAAACTCCTCCTTTGCGGGTACGGCTGGATTACGGGGATTGGGGCAGGTGTTACGGGTTGCATTACGGGTCTGGCAGTTCTCTGAGGCGGGTTCAAATTTCCAGCGGCAATACCGTCAAGAGTGCTACCAACTCTTATCACCAATAATGAACTAGAAAGCATCATCACCGGGGCCAACCAAAAATGATTGAATGAGACGAGTTCGATGAAAATCATTGCTATCCAGCCATAAATTCCGAGCAAGAGTAAACCACTGGCCCCCAGCGAAGCAAGACCGAACAGCAAAGTCATTCCGAATAAAAACTTCCCACCACTCTTACCCCACACATCCGCAAAGAAAGCCGTAGTCCCAGCAAGAAACACACCAACAAGAAAACTGGGAATTACTAAGTTTGCGATCGAATGGCGATAGGACTCGGAATCAAATAATCCTATTTCACCACCCCATCTAAAGATCCAATCTGATAGCCAGATATTATTGACATTTCCGACGGGCGCGGCAAACAAGGCAATCAAAAATCCTACAACAGAAATAATTGACATTCCGCGCACGGGGGTAAGTGAGGTGCTCAAAGGCAAATCAAAATGGCAAGCATCATTCTTGTCGTAAGAGTAAAAGTATAGAAACAAATAATAGATTATAATCGCCAACCATGCAACAAGCATCGTTCCAAGCATTGTGCCAAATCCTGAGTAAAAAAATCGAGCATTAAACTCCCAATTTATAAAAATCATCGGCAATGGCAACGCGAATAGTAACAAAACAATAAATCCATATGAATGATATGATTTTTTATCATAATATTTCCTCCATTCCTCTGGTTTAGATCGTCCAGTGGGCTTTTTACCATTTGCGTAATCATAAAGCCCAAGGAAAAACAAAATACATGGCCAACAATATATCGTCAGAAATAGAAAGCCAAATCCGTTATTGGGGTCATTATAATCATCTATTTCCCCTGGTTCAAATAACGTGTCCTCGGAGAGGAAACCCCCAAAGGATGAGTTTTGTAACATTTTCGCAGTTACACACTCTTCATTATATTCGCATTCGACTACGATGGGGTGGGCATATTCTGCCCATTCTGACTCAGCCATACCTTCGAAAGAAACATTATCTTCCACCGAAACATATTCACCGCCAACAGTCCATTCTCCCATGCCAAAAGTAGCCAATATGAGCGTAAAAATAAATACAACTAAGGCTGCAACCTTTCTATAGGTTATTGAATTCATTGGCAAAGTCCCCCTTGGGCCATTGCAAGAATATATCGCAAAATACGTAGCTCGTAAATAAAACACTACACATAATAAAAAGATCATTAATAGGTGCAGGGGGAACAACAGTCTGATGGCATTTGCAAATTGTTCATCACTAAGTGCCGGCCAGAGCGGAAACAACGCCATAAAACCCATGAAGAGAAAAAGTGCGAGGTCGCGTAACAACGACATCTTCTGCTCCATAAGGAGGCACAATCGGGCTGATGGTAAAAAATAACCGGGTATTATAGCCTATAACTTCCTTGTGACCTAAGAGTTTTTTTCTCCTCCTGTGGACTCTTGGGTTTAATTAGAGCTTGTTGATTGGAGAGGCGCTGAGTTTGAAGATTTATTGCCTTATCTGGTACTTTATTGAAGCGCTCCCAATTAACTAGCCATGCCGCGGCATTTTTGACAAATCGAGCAAATCGAGCAAGTCCAGCAAGGCTGTCTTCGGCTTTATGAACTGGAACATTCTCAATTCGTAAACCAGTTCCAGCATCATCCCACCGCATATACAATCTAGTGAACCCCCCATCAATAATAGCTCTTTTTCCATTGGAATCATAACAGGCGGTACCAACATGACCATCACTCCCCCCCCTCAAGATAGGGACTAGTTGTTCTTTAGAATAATGAATTTGAGCAATTGTATGGCCTTCATATAAGAATTCTAAACCGGTTGTTATTTGGTGCTTAATGAAGCGATTTTCCCTATTTGGCACCGCTTTAGAGCATACAGTGCAGTCATAGGGGTTATGTGGGGACATTGAGCAACCTAGAAGTTTGGAGACAACTGCATTAGCATCTAAGGATTCTGCTCTATCGCCCCAAATATATACTCCCTTCCCTTGTTGGAAAAAATCATTAATTATATTCAAATGTTCTCCTGCTAAGTGTTGTATATTTGAAGAAATAATCCAAATTTGTGATGCAGCCGATAACTCTGTTCGCAGTTGATTTGCCGGAGGCGGGGTGGCGTGCCTAATAACATTGAATCCCTCCTCAACTAAGGCTGCAAAGTCAATGTGCCCCCCGTGTAAAAATGTAATACAACAACAGTATGGTCATCAAATAAGCCATCCTTTGCTATATCATATTGAGTTCCTTCAGCGTTACCCTGTGAGTCCTTTTTAGCCCCTACAATCGTAGTTTTTCCGGCATACTGTGTGAAAGGGCTTTCTGCCATCAACATCGGATATATTCTTCATTGTATAGAATTTTCTCTATCCGAAATAGATTATTTGTATTGTGCTGGGGCAAATATCAAATACACAGCAAATAAAGCCAAGTTGTGCTCCTCCACCACTCCAATATAAGTTCAGTTCGATTAGAACTCTTAAAAGGTGAAGAAATTATTTCTAAGCGATCAAGTACACACCAACTTTCGATGAAATCACTCGAGAGGGAATTTAAAGTAATTACTGAACTTCAAAACAGAGGCAGTGACTTTGGATTGTTACCTGGTCAAAGCGATAACTTTGAAGTGGCAGAGCGCAGCATAAAATTCAAACGAAAAGGAACCCATGATTTGAGTGACTTAGGGCACGATTTAACCATCGGAGAATTTATTGATATTATTGCAAACTTGGCAATTGAAATAGCCGAAATACATTCTAATGGCCATGTACACAGAGATATTAAACCCGGAAACATTATGGTCACCCAGGCAAAAAATGGGGCGAAAAAATACGCCGGAATCGTTGACTTTGGATTGGCCTTAAAAATCAATAGAACACAAAATGACCCGGGGGTAGCAGGCGGAACAAGGCCATTTTTCCATCCCTCTCAAATGAAAGCCCAAGAACGAGCACACCCCGGTCAAGATTGGTTCAGCGTTGCACTTACGAGCCTATACTTTATGAGAGCCAGTGTTGATTCATTGGAGGCAGAAATTAATGCGTCTTCAAAGGGAATTTTAATTGATTTGAACCAAATAGCCAATGGTGGTCAAGAAACGATACATCTTGATGCGGATTCAACGCCCTCCAAAAATTATTTCCGATGTTTAACCGATCTAATTCGGCGGGCAACATCTATTAGTTACAATATTGAAGATATTGCAAATTCAGGTAAATCATTGGCTGCGGCTGCCAAAGTCTATGTTAATTCAAATGCCAAGTCACGCAAAATCATAAATTCAGCCAAACCCCTGCCAATAATTGGTAATAAACTTGCCAAGCACGACATTTTGTTAATAATCGATGAAACCAATTCACTTTCATCAGAAATCAATAGGATTAAATCGACGATTGAAGAAGTAGTCCAAGAATTCGATGGAACTATGGATTTACGTGTAGATTTATGGACAGTAAGAGATTATGCTCGCAAGGATGCCAACCAAAAAGACCACCAAACGGTAAGAAAGGTAGGCTATCGTTTAACTGCTAGAACGATGGCATACGCGATCGGTGAAATTGCAGCCGATGCAACCCAGCATGATGAAGCGGAAGCGTATGAGATGGCATTCGAAGAAGCGTACCGAGGGGAAGCATGGATGCCGAGGAATAACACAAAGCGCTCTGTTGTACTTGCAGGAGACGCCTATGCCCATGGTTGGCTTAGGAAACCATGGTGGCTCCTCTGGCACGCGGAAGCAAAAGTGAACCAATCTATCGAATCAAATAGAAAGGCCAAATTCCTCCGCCTCCACCCCAATGCCTTCAAACAAAATTTTGTTACAATCAAAGCAAAGAAAAAAAGACAAAAACTAGCCCAGCACTCTACAGATCAATTCGGAGCAAGACACGAAATTGTCCCTGATGGAAAGGGTGGTAAACTGAATCGTCCAAATTTACGGAAAGCCGTAGAGCGATTAAGAGATAGGAAGAAGGCCACAATTCACACAATTTGCTTAGGAAATGATATTGTTGCAAAATCTTACATGATGTTTGTAGCATTACTTGGCAATGGTGTGACCATTGAAGGGGAAAGTGATTTCGTAGATGCGTTAGTAGGAATCATCGCCTCTCCAGACAAAACTCTTTATCAGAAATTGCTTAACCGCAATAATATTTCAGCAACAGCAAAGCAAAATCTAACACCCCTAACCACTTTTGTGTTAGAGTGAATAACTTATATATGCTGAATGAAACGCCACATTATGCCGAAAATAACCGCCAACTTAACAAAAGATGTCGCGATTGCAAACCAAAGTCTCGTAAGCCAGGGAATGATTTCACTTGCACCGGATGACAATTCGCCTACACTACCATTAGATTTGGTGATGGTATTGGATGTCTCAACTTCAATGAAGGGACCCGGAATCCAAGTTGTAATTGATTCTGTATTATTTGTCCAAAGCATGATGGGCGCACAAGACAGATTGGCAATAATTACATTTGATACTTCTGCTAGACTCCATACATCCTGGGTCAGAAATACCGATACAATAACCGGCATCACTGCACAAGGCGGTACGAATTTTGGGGCTGGAATAAACGAGCTTTTGAATTTTCTTGGCCAGCACGGTGGAGATAGTAGTCGTGCCGGAATTGCTTTGTTCATGTCCGACGGCCACGGTAGTAAAGCATCAGATGACCACGTTTCTTCAATCCCAGATTTTGGTTATACTATGCATTGCTTAGGAGTTACCAACGGGGCAAACCCCGATGATTTAGAATACATGGCAGAATTGGCAAGAGGACGATATTTCGACGCCCCTGGATTTGATGATGTAAAGAAGAAATTCGCCCAATTATTCAACTATGGGAAGACGACAATACTTTCAGCCCCAGTATTGAACTTAGATGTGGCTAGCGGAGTTACACTTTCCGAAGTTATGGAGGTAAATGGTACTGCGTTATCACGAGGTAACGATCTAGGGCCGGGCAAACATACACTTGCGCTCTGTAATATGACCCAAGGAAATATGTCACAGGTCTCATTCAAAATCAATGTAGATAAAGTAAATCTAGGCGAAAACAAACTCGTAGATATCGAATTCATGAGCGGCAGGGGGGCACTTAATGTGAAGGGGACCAATGCTGATACTGAAGTACTAGGTGCCACTACAAATAATTCAGTTACCGTTAGTCGAACAACGGCTAAGGCTACAAGGGCACTCAAAGACGGAGACTCTGAGCAAGCAACTCGTTTGGTTACTAAACTCGAAACAATGAGTAAGACCATTCCAACAGCCACATCATCTGCAACTATTCTTCGAACCGTTACTGGAACAAGCAATAAAGCAGAAATCCTCGAAGCGATTGGGTCAATCACTGTTGACACTAAAGGCACTACTGTGACAAGGGATAACTGAGGTGTTTCCATGGACTGTTTAGACTGTGGCAAGACACTTGCCCAAGTAGATTTGCTCGCAGTAAGTTGCCAAGGTTGTGGGGAGCCATTAATGCCCGATGACATTAGTAATTTAGAAGCCAAACTAGGTATTGTTAAAGAGGCTCCAGAAATCGAAGCCCCTGTATTAGTGCCGGAAGGCGGCATTAAGATACCAGATATGCAACCTTGTAAGAACGAAGATTGTGGAATGCCACTTTATGGCAGCGAAATCTCTGCCTACATATCAGGAGCGGCCTGCCAATATTGCGGCAAACACGACCCATCGATCCCAACACACAAACCCGTCGAATCAACCAAACTTAAACCGGAGGAAGACACTGATTCAAAACAGAAGCCGATTGACACCTCAAACAAAGATACCAGTCAACCAGAACTTGAAACATTTACTGGTAAACACATTCGTGCGAGATTCTGTACTGGCCCACTTGCAGGACGGGAATTCGATTTACCAACAGGAATCATCACCGGAAGACAGTTCTTCAAAGATATCGTTGCTGCCGAATCAAAGAACAGTGGAGCTGACCCAAGTTGGTATAGCAAGTGCATTTCTAGAATCTCAAGAGAACATTTTAAACTCGCTGAAGATGGAACTATCACGGACATGGGTTCCGCTAATGACACTATTTTAGACCGTGAAGAGATATTTGGGGAAGGAGATAAGTTTGCTCTAGGCACAGTTCTGAATTTAGCCGGCGAACTAAGGTTAACCCGCGTTCACGCGCCGGTTGCTTTCATAGACACCGGAGACATCATCGATTCGAAGTCTATTAGAATCACTAATCTAGAAACCAATATCACAATTGATGTTCCTCTGGGAGTGGAATTTCACCTAGGACGGTTGAGAGAAGACGGAAGGCGCGAACCATATGCACTTGCAATCAGCGATCATATGAAGAGAACTGACGGAATGGACGAAGACGAAATCCGCAGAATTTCACGGAGACATGCAACAGTTGAACTCCTAGAAAACGGTGAAATCAAAGTCCAAAACATAGCCGGTAAACTCGTCACAATTTTCCCTAACACATTTGAAACTTCCGTGAATTCTACATTAGATGATACAAAAAACTCCTACCTATTGCCATACGATGAGAAATACAATTCCTCCTTGAATATTGAACTTGGCAAATCACAATATTCAATTACTCGCTGCTAATTAATTCTAAATTGGAGATGGGGCGCTAGTGATGGACCAGACCAATAATAATTCGGATTCTGCAAATCCACCCGAAGACAAGGCACAGGCCACGCCTTCCAAAACCACCCCCCACATCAAGATACGAATCGACGATGTGCTCAAACCAATACCACCTGAGTCCGAATTAAGCGGAAAAGACCAGCAAGATTCAGCACTTTCAAAACCCGATGAGCAAACTCCTCCCGGAGAAGAAGATAAAGGGGCGATAGAACCAATGAACGCTCCAGAGGAGATAGAGATTGGCACGGGTCCGAACGATAGTGAAATGAATACTGGTGAGGAAAAATTACCCGTTGCAGAAGTAATGGCTGAAGCCGCCTCCACTGCCGTTTCGGGAGTTCCGCAAACAGATGCTCCAATAGCCCCTAAACTAGATTCAGCA
>Ga0307986_10002991_pt1 | contig 11892 bp, 9 predicted proteins | sample EllFjometageno82_FD_203170 | JGI IMG/M metagenome (GOLD analysis project Ga0307986, IMG submission 203170) | Marine microbial communities from Ellis Fjord, Antarctic Ocean - #82 | ecosystem: Environmental > Aquatic > Marine > Unclassified | place: Southern Ocean | collected 2014-10-09
TTAGATGTTTAACCCTTTAAATTTTATTTCAAAATTCATCAAATCAAGCAATCAGAAAGAGCTTGATAGAATTGCCAAAATTGTTGAAAAGGTTAACTCTCTTGAGCATGCCACTAAGACTATTTCAAACGTAGATTTTCCTCAAAAAACTCAAGAATTAAAAAATAAACTTAAGGCGGGTAAGAATATTGATGAAGTGCTTCCTGAGGCCTTTGCACTAGTAAGAGAGGCTTCTACAAGAACAAGGCGTGAAAGACATTATGATGCCCAAATAATAGGTGGGGTTGTTCTTCATGAGGGAAAAATTGCTGAAATGAGAACCGGTGAAGGGAAAACTTTAACCATTTGTCTTGCAGCTTACCTAAATGCATTAACAGGTAAGGGTGTACACATTGTTACTGTTAATGACTATTTAGCCAAGAGAGACTCCCAAGAGATGGGTGAAATCTATAAATTTTTAGGATTAACATCTGGCTACATAAACAATGATCAAAATGATCATGAAAGAAAGAAAAATTATGATCTGGATATTACCTATGCAACTAACAGTGAATTGGGTTTTGATTATCTAAGGGACAACATGAAATTTTCTAAAGAAGAAATGGTTCAAAGAAATCATGTTTTTACAATAGTTGATGAAATAGATTCTTGTTTAATAGATGAGGCACGAACTCCTTTAGTGATCTCTGGTGCTGCTGAAGATAGAACTGAGCAATATCTTGTGATAGATAAATTAGTAAGAGAGCTTAAATCGGAACACTACGAAATTGATGAAAAAGATAAAAATATTTTACTTACAAATATTGGAATAAACAATATAGAAAAAATATTTTCAAATGCTGGAATTTTAAAAAATAATAATTTTTATGATCCTGAGAATTTAAGTCTAGTTCATCATGTCAATCAATCGTTAAAAGCAAATCATTTATTTGAAAAAGGGAAAGATTATATAGTCCAAGACGGAACTTTAAAAATTATAGACGAACTTACCGGCAGAATATTAGAGGGAAGGAGGTTTGGGGATGGACTACATCAGGCTCTTGAAGCTAAAGAGCATATAGATGTGCAAGCAGAAAACCAAACTCTAGCATCAATAACATATCAAAATTATTTCAAACTATATGATAAAATATCAGGATGTACTGGAACTGCAGCAACAGAAGCAGAAGAATTTTATGAAATTTATAATTTAATTGTTGTAATAATTCCAACAAATAAAAAAATGATAAGAAAAGATTGGAATGACCAGATTTTTAGAACTGAATCAGAAAAAAATAAAGCAATCGTAGAAAAAATTCAAGAATGTCATCAAAAAAGTCAGCCAATTTTAATTTTTACATCCAGCATAAATAAATCCGAAATTTATTCTAAACTATTAGATAAAGTAAAAATAAAACATGTAGTTTTAAATGCTAAAAATCACGAAAATGAAGCTGAAATTATAGCAAATGCTGGAAAGCTTGACTCAGTTATAATTACAACAAGTATATCCGGTAGAGGAGTTGATATCCAGCTAGGTGGGAAAAGGGGGAGTCAACCAGATGATGAACTTCTTATAAGTAAAAATAAAATTAAATCTATAGGTGGTTTATTTGTCATAGGAACTGAGAGAATGGAATCTAGAAGGGTAGACAACCAAGCAAGGGGGAGAGCTGGTCGACAGGGTGATGAAGGAAGTTCAATTTTCTACGTCAGTCTAGAAGATGATTTAATGAGAATTTTTGGATCAGAGTCTATGAACAATATCCTTGAAAAGCTTGGGTTAAAAGATGGTGAAAGTATCGATCATCCTTGGATTGATAAAGCGCTTGAAAGGGCTCAACAAAAAGTAGAAGCAAGAAATTTTGATATAAGAAAAAACTTATTAAAATTTGATAACGTTTTAAACGATCAAAGGCATGTGATTTTTTCTCAAAGAAAAAATGTAATGAATAGTGAAGAAATTTTTGATTATTCAGATGAATTTTTATCAGAAATTGTTGAGCATCTATTGAGTTTAAAAATAAAAAGTTTATCTCAAATAGAAAATAATGAATTTAACAATCAATTAAAAATATTGCTTGGAAAAAGTATTGATAACGAAGAATTTAAAAACTTAACTGCTTTACAAAATCAAATTCTCAAAGAAAAAATAGATGAAAAATTTTTATTTGCAAGAAATGAGAGAATTAAAATACTTAATGAAGAAAGGGCTAAAGAAATTGAAAAAAAAATTTTTCTTCAATGTATCGATTTAAATTGGAAATCACACATTCAATATCTTGAGCAACTAAGACAAGTAATAGGTCTCAGATCTTATGGACAGAGAGATCCGTTGGTAGAATATAAAAAAGAAGCCTTTATTCTTTTTGAAAGCTTGCTAAACAAATTAAAAATTGATTATGTAACAATATTAATAAACCTAAAAGTTATTCAGCAACCAGCTCAAGAAGAAGCTACTAGCCCTACATCGATAGAATCAAAGTATATTGGAAAAAAGATGAGAAGAAATGAACCATGTTTTTGTGGTTCTGGTAAAAAATTTAAGCACTGTTGTGGAGCTTTATAGTAAAAATATTAAACCAAAAAGCAAAATCACTGCAGCTAAATAGATTGCTAAATTAATTTTCGATTTAAGCAGTTTTTCAATTAAAATATTAAGCTTATTTTTTTTAATAGTTAGTGTGCTTACATCATCCAATCGACTAATAAATCCCTTTGTTCTTCCAATAGTCAAAAATTTATTTTTTCTATGATTTAATATTTCGTCTCCACTCATGTTGGTAAATTCACCTAAATTATTCTCGATGGATTTTCTTACATTATCTAAAATTAAATCTCTATCTCTATGAGCTCCACCGATTGGCTCTGGAATAATCTCATCAATAACTTTTAATTCCAAAAGATCTTTTGATGATAACTTCATTGCTTTTGCTGCATCAAGTGTTCTTTTAGGGTCTCTCCATAAAATTGTTGCACACCCTTCTGGAGATATTACTGAGTAGATTGCATTTTCTAACATAATTACTTTGTTGGATGAGGCTAAAGCTATCGCTCCACCCGATCCTCCTTCACCTATAATAATTGCAAAAGTTGGGACATCTAACTCCATACAACACTGTATAGATTTAGCTATCGCTTCTGCCTGTCCTCTTTCTTCAGCTCCAACACCTGGATAAGCCCCAGGAGTGTCTATAAAAGAAATTATTGGAATATTAAATTTGTTCGCAAGTTTCATTAATCGAATAGTTTTTCTATAACCCTCAGGCCTCATCATTCCAAAATTTCTTTCAATTCTTGATTCTAGATTGTCACCTTTTTCTTGACCAATAACTAAAACTGATTTTTTATTAAATTTTGCAAATCCTGCTAAAACAGATTTGTCTTCTCCATAAAATCTATCTCCAGATAATGGGATAAAGTCTTCAAACAAATTATCTATAAAAAACTTTGCTTTGGGTCTGTTTTCATGCCTTGCAACTAAAGTTGTTTGCCACGGATCAAGTTTCGAATAAATCTCTTGTAATTTTTTATTTATCTCTTCTTGCGCCTCAGAGATTTTTTTTATATCTACTTCTGAAAGACCATCTTGATTGTATGGATCTTTTAATTTTTCTATTTCAACTTCTAAATTTTTAATATCTTTTTCAAAATTTAAATAATTTTTCATATCAACTTTTTTTAATTATTAATTAATTGCTAAAAAAGGCAATAAAATGTTTTAAATAATTAATATTTGACTTAATTTTTATTAACAAGTAATGTTTCTTAATATCGGGAGAGACTAAAAATAATAGCGCCGAAGGAGCAACCACCCCGGAATCTCTCAGGCAAAAGGACCGATAATAAACATAACACTCTGGAAAGAGATTAAATCTCACCGACGGAGCAAAACTCTCAGGTAAACATACAGATGGGGTAAAATGGGTGCTATGAAAGACCAATATACAAAAATATACAATCTATCAGTTTCCAATTCGTTACTTGATTTCGTTAACAAAGAATTGCTTAAAGATATAAATATCTCTTCAGAAAAATTTTGGGAAGGTTTTGATAAGTCGGTTCATGAATTGGCTCCAAAAAATAAAGAACTATTGAAAATAAGAGAAAAAATTCAAAAAGAAATAGATGATTGGCACATTGCAAATAGAGGTAATGAAGTAAAAATAGAAGAATATAAAAAATTTTTAATGAAAATTAATTATCTAAAAGAAGTAGGTCCTGATTTTAAAATCAAAACGAGTAATATTGATCAAGAAATAAGCAGTATTGCTGGACCACAATTAGTAGTTCCAATCATGAATGAAAGGTATGCACTGAATGCTGCTAACGCGAGGTGGATGAGTTTATATGACAGCTTATATGGTACAGATATAATCAAACAATCTGAAGATAGTACTTCTCAGAGATATGATCCCTTAAGAGGTGAAATGGTCATAAAGTATGGAAGAGATTTTCTAAAAAAAAATTTTCCTTTAGAAAATTTGAGTTGGAATGATATTACAGGATTTAAAATTTATGAAGGTTCTCTAATTATATTAAAGGATAATATTGAAACATCACTAAAAAATAAAGATAAATTTATTGGGCATAGAGGAGAGGCTAATAATCCCACAGCAATAATTCTTAAAAATAATAACCTTCACATAGAAATAATTATAGACTCAAATGCTTTTAGTGCCCAACAAGACTCTGCTAATATTAGTGACATTATTGTTGAAGCGGCAATTTCAACAATTTGTGATAATGAAGACAGTGTTGCTGCAGTTGATGCGGAAGACAAAGTTATGTGTTACAGAAATTGGCTTGGCTTAATGAGGGGTAATTTAAAATCGACATTTGAAAAGAATGGAAAAACTTATGAGCGTAAGTTAAATCCTGATAGGAGTTATATTTCTAAAGATGGAAAAGGATTAAAGTTGCATGGAAGAAGTTTACTGCTGATAAGAAATGTTGGACATCTTATGACTAATTCTGCAATCACTTTAAAAGATGGTTCTGAGATACCAGAAGGAATTATGGATGCTTTTATAACTTCAGCGGCATGTCTTCATGATATAAAGAGAAAAAGTAATTCGAGAACTGGTTCAATTTATATTGTAAAACCAAAAATGCATGGTCCAGATGAAACTTCATTTACAGATTTAATTTTTACTAAAGTTGAAGAAGTTTTAGGTTTAGAAAAAAATACTTGTAAAATTGGAATCATGGACGAAGAAAGAAGAACTTCTTCAAATTTAAAAGAGTGTATTAGAACGCTTGAAAATAGAGTATTTTTTATTAATACTGGATTTCTAGACCGAACTGGGGATGAAATGCACACCTCTATGGAGGCTGGTCCTATGATTAAAAAGGGTGATATGAAGTCCTCTAAGTGGCTTGCTGCATATGAAAATAATAACGTTGATATAGGCCTTCTGTGTGGTCTTTCAGGTAAGGCCCAAATTGGTAAAGGGATGTGGGCTATGCCAGATAAAATGAAAGATATGATGGAGCAAAAAATAGGTCATTTAAATGCTGGAGCAAATTGTGCTTGGGTTCCTTCGCCTACTGCAGCAGCTCTTCATGCACTACATTATCATGAAATAAATATTTTTGAAAAACAGAAAGAGTTACAAATTAGAGAGAAAGCAAAATTAGATGATCTTTTAACAATACCAATAGCTGATAGACCAAACTGGTCTATTGATGAAATTAATACTGAAATTTCTAATTCTTCACAAACACTTTTAGGTTATGTTGTAAGATGGATTGATCAAGGGGTGGGTTGCTCAAAAGTACCAGATATCAATAATATTGGATTAATGGAAGATAGAGCTACTTTAAGAATCTCTTCCCAACATATGGCCAATTGGATTCATCATGGGATTTGCACAAGTAAACAAGTTTTAGAAATAATGAAAAAAATGGCAAAAGTTGTTGATGCACAAAACAAAGATGACAAATTATATCAAAATATGGCACCAAATTTTGATAAATCAGTAGCCTTCAAGGCTGCCTGTGATTTAGTTTTTCATGGTAGATCCCAGCCCTCTGGTTACACTGAACCATTATTACACTTAAATAGATTGATAAAAAAAACTAATCAGAACTAGTCTTAATTTCATTTCTGTTTTTAAAAGCTGAATATAAAGTTCCATCGTCAAGATTTTCTATTTCACCACCTACAGGTAGGCCTTGTGCAAGTTTTGTAATTTTTGCACTAGTTTTTTTTAGACTGTCCTGAATATAGTATGCTGTAGTTTGACCCTCAACTGTTGCACTCGTTGCTAAAATAACCTCATCAATATTTTCTCTAATGACTCTTTCAACTAATGAATTAATTAAAAGATCTTCTTTTCTTTGGCCAGGAGATGAGATTGTTCCACCCAGTATGTGAAAATATCCTTTATAAATATTAGAATTTTCTATAGACCACTGATCTGCAATATCCTCAACCACACATATTTTATTATACTTTTTATTAGTATTTTCACAATTTTTGCAACCTAAAGAGTTAGACTTTAAAGTACCACAAGACTGACACCTGATAACATTTTTATATACTTGGGCTAGGATATTAGCCATAGGCTTAACTAATTCATCTCTATTATTAATAAGTTTTAATACAATTCTTTTTGCAGATTTTGGTCCTAAACCTGGGAGCTTAGCAATTAGTTTAATCAACTCTTCTATTTCATTAATATTTTGCATTTATTAAAGTGGCCATTTAAAACCAGGAATACCAAACCCACTTGTAGATTTTGAAATTTCCTCAGATATTTTTAATTTTAATTCAGATTTTGCATTATTGTGGGCTGCCACTATTAAGTCTTCTATCATAACTTTATCTTCTCTCATTACCTCATCTGAAAGATTTATTTTAATCATTTCATTTTCACCATTTAATGTAACTTTTATAGAGTTTGAGCCTGATATTCCCTCAACTTGGATATTTTTAATTTTTTCCCGGCTCTCTTTCATTTTAGATTCTAATTCTTTAGCTTTGTCCAAAATCTTTGTAAAATCAGTCATTCTTATTTTTTTTCTCATTATTTTTAACATCAATCAGTTCAGCGTCTGGGAATTTTTCTAAAATATTTTTATAAATTAAAGAATTTTTTACACTTTCTATTAGCTCTTTTTTTAAGTTGACTTCCGTTTCCTTTATAGATGGCTGACCTTTCGTTTTGCTAAGTGTTATTATCCATCTATTATTAGTCCATTCATAAAGTTTCAAAGATAAATCTTTAATAAGATCTTTGTCTAAATCTTCATTGAATGAAATTTCAATTCTTTGATCTTCAAAACTAACAAGATTTACATTTTTTTCTAATTCATATTTTAATTTAATTTCTTTTTTAGAAGAGCATATTTCTAATAAATCATTAAAAGAATTTATAAGACTAGTCTGTGTTTCAACTTTCTTATTATCTTTCAATGTTAAATCCTTTTCTTGAGCAATATTTTTCATTTGACCGATTGTTTCTGCCTTATCTTTTATTCCAAACAAATCTTCGTCACTTTTTTTTTGTGAAAAAGATATTTGAGCAATATCTTCCTTTGCCTCCTGTGAGCTATCATAGATCGTATCAGTTCTATTCTTGATACTTTTTAGATGAATTAATCTAATTAAAAACATTTCCATTGATAAATGTTGATTAGAGACAATATCAAGCTCCTCTAATACTTTAATGGTAAACTGCCAAAATAATATTAAAGTTTCATTGTTGACTTTTTCAGAAAGTTTTTTAATTCTATTAAACTCATCATCATTTAATGAAAAATTGGTACCACTAATGTTTAATGAATCAATATTCTTAAAATAATATAAAAGCTCCAAAAAGTCATTTATAAAAATTTTAGGCTCAACTCCTTGATTATAAATTTCTCTATAAGTGTTTAAAACTTCTGTTTCTTTGCCTTCAAATATAAGTTGAAATAAACTTATTAATTGAGATTTGTCAAAGTAACCAAATATCTTTTGTGCAGAAGTTAAATCTAACTCTTTGTCTTTGTCTAATGTAAGCAATGCTCTATCAAGCAATGATAAAGCATCTCTAACAGACCCTTCTGAAATCTTAACAATCAATTTAAGCGCATCGTCAGATGCATTACCATTCTCTTTGTCTTTAATTTTTTTAATAAAATTAAATAATTCTAAAGATTTAATTCTAGATAGATCGAATCTTTGACAGCGAGAAACTACAGTGACAGGAATTTTTTTAATTTCTGTAGTTGCAAAAATAAATTTCAAATACTCAGGTGGCTCCTCTAAGGTTTTTAGTAATGCATTGAATGCCTGCTTGCTAAGCATATGCACTTCATCAATAATAAATATCTTATACTTAGCGGTGGTTGGACCATATCTCGAAAATTCAATAAGATCTCTTACGTCATCAACACCAGTTTTACTTGCTGCATCCATTTCCAATACATCAATATGATTTGAATTTGAAATAGCTGTGCAATTTTCACAAAGATCATCTTTACAAAGTTGATCAATACCATTTGAACAATTTAAAGATTTGGCAACTATTCTTGCTGTGGTAGTTTTTCCAATTCCTCTAATCCCCGTAAAAAGATAAGCATTTGGGACTTTATTTGCTTTAATTGAATTAGATATTGTTTCAGCAACGACATCTTGACCTATAAGGTCAGAAAATGTTTGAGGTCTATACTTTAAAGCTAAAACTTTTGTATTTTTATTCATTTTTATAAGGAGACTAAAACCTGAAAAGCTGTCTTTACGACTGCTTCTGTTAAGATCTGGTCGGGTTCAAGCAGCATTCACCTCTAGCCTCCAAAACTATTATAGCAGTAATGTTTTCTAATCTACAAGAAAAGTTTATAGATTATTTTTCCCTAAATTTATCGGCCTCAAAAACACCTAGCACGTGAAAATCTTGACAATGAAGTCCTAATTCCTCTAAAGATTTTTGAACTTTTGGATCTTCAATATGACCATCTAGATCACATAAAAAAAAATATGATTGAAATGAGTTTTGTTCTGGATAGCTCTGAAGTTTTGTTAGATTTACACCATTTATCGCAAAACCCCCTAGCGATTGATAAAGCGCAGCAGGTTTGCTTTTCAATTTAAATAAAAAAGATGTTATATATCTTTTATCTTCAAAATCTGGTTGATAAACTTCTTTACCCATAACTAGAAATCGAGTTGCATTACCTTTTTCATTTTCAATATTGGGTACTAGTATTTTAAGCTTATAAATTTTTGCACTTAATGAGGATGCGATTGCTGCTTCACTTTTAATTTTTTTTTTTGAGATTGCTTCAGCAGAACCAGCTGTATCAGCACGTACATGTTCAATAAAATTATTTTTTTTAATAAAATTTGAACACTGAGACAGGCCTTGTGTATGGGAAAAAACATTTTTTATGTCTTTTAAGCTACTTTCTTGCTGTCCCAATAAATTATGTTCAATTTTTTGAAAATGCTCTGCATAAACATTTAACCTATATTTAAAAATTAAATATTCTATTCCAATATTTCCTGTAATACGATTTGACTCAGGTATTACCATTCGTGAACCACTTACTGACGATGTTTTTAAAAAACACTCATCAAAAGTCTTACATGGTATGACTTCTGCATTGGGTTCAATTTCTAGTGCTGCCAAATGTGAATATGCTCCAAAAGTTCCTTGAATATAAATTTTACTCATTTTATATTTTATATTCCATAATTTTTTTTATAGCCAGATAATCTTCTTCAGTATCAACACCTATAGGAGAAAATTTTGCTAAAGCTACATTTATTTTTAATTTATTATCTAATGCTCTTAACTGTTCTAATTTATTTTTTTTCTCATTATTTGTTTGCTCTAAATTAACAAACTTTTCTAATATACTTGTTTTGTAAGAGTAAATTCCAATATGGTGATAAATATTTTTATTATCTATTGATAAATCATCTCTAGTAAAATTTAATGCTGTTGGGAAGTTATTTTCTTCTAATTTATTTTCTAAAATGACTTTAACTACATTTTTATTATTTAACATTTTGTCATCATTAATTTTTGCTGCCAAAGTTCCAATTTGTGCATCATAATTAATCATAAAATTATTTAGATTAATAATATCATTTTTATTAATGTCGGGTTCATCTCCTTGTAGATTTAATATGTAGTCAATGTTTTTTATATTTAGTTTTTTATAAGCTTCAAAAATTCTATCTGTACCAGTTTTGTGATTAATTTTAGTTAGAACTGCTTTTCCACCATTTTTTAAAACATCCTCAAGTATCTCTTGATCCTCAGTTGCAACAACCACTTCTCCAATATTAGCTTCCTCCGCCTTTTTAAAAACATGAGAGATAATGGATAAATTATTAATTTTTAGAAGTGGCTTGCCTGGCAACCTAGTTGCATTCATTCTTGATGGAATTAATATTAGTGTTTTTTTCATTATAAAATTACCAACTTTATGCGTCTAACAGACGCAAAATTATAGAATTAAAAATTAAGTATTTTTTTAATTAACATGTTATATGTCAAAATAACTAAAATTAAATGGATTCGTTCGAACTAAATAAAATTATTGCTGCAATTCTAATGGTTGCACTACTTGTAATCGGCTTAGGAAAAATTGCAGATGGCGTTTTTCATGTAGAGAAACCTAAAGATCCTGGATATCAAGTTGAAGTAGCGAGCCAAGTAAGTTCAGAAACTTCTCTAGCAACTGAGATGGTAGAAAAAATTGATATTGCTGCAGTTATGGCATTGGGTGATATTACAAGTGGAGAGAAAATTTTTAAGAAATGTGCAGCATGCCACTCAATAAATAAAGGTGGAAAAAATAAAATTGGTCCAGCATTATACAACGTTGTTGGAAGAGCTGTTGGTGGTGTGGATGATTACAAATACTCTAAAGCTTTAGCTTCATATGGTAAAGAGTGGACGTTTGAGGAGCTCAATGGTTTCTTAACAAAGCCTTCCTCTTATTTAAAAGGAACTAAAATGTCCTACGCTGGTTTAAGAAAAGAGAAAGACAGGGCTTCTGTAATTAAATACTTAAATCAAAACAGTGACAGTCCTAAGTTGCTACCTTAACTTACCAAAGCAATATAATAAAATACTTTTCTGAACATGCACCCTATTAAATGCTTGTAGCCACACCTTTGAATTTTTACCTAAAAAAACTTCATTCGAGACTTCTGTACCTCTTGGTAAACAGTGTAAAAATGTTACATTTTTTTTAGCAAAACTTATTAATTTAGAATTAATTTGAAAATTATTAAAATCTTTAATCTTTTTATTTTTATTAACTTTATCATTTAAAGAAATAACTTTGTCTGAAAAGATAACATCAGAATTTTTTACTGCTTTTTTAGCATCATTATAAATATTAATTTTTCCTTTATTCTTTTTCACCCAATCAAGTATAAATTTTTTAGGCTCATAATTTTTAGGACAACCAATGCTTAATCTAAAAGAAAATTTAACAGATGCTGCAATTAAGCTATTAAGAACGTTATTTGAATCTCCAATCCAACAGATGCTTAATTTAGAAATAGATTTTTTTTTAATCTCTTCGACTGTAAAAATATCTGATAAAACTTGTGTTGGGTGAGATGATGGACTCAGCCCATTAATAATAGGTATAGTTAAATATTTACTAAATTCCTCTATTTTTTTATCACTATCAGTTCTCAGCATAAAACCATCACAATAAGTTGATAAAATTCTTGCTGTATCAGCCAAACTCTCCCCTCCTTTTCCAAGGTGCAGTTCATTTGCCCTAAGTGTTATAGTGCCACCACCTAATTGTTTTATTGCAAGGTAGAAACTTAATCTTGTTCTAAGGCTTGATTTCTCAAACATTTGAATGAGCAATTTTCCCTTCAAAGGTTTATCTTTATCAATATCAAGAGTGCTAAACTTTTTTCTTTTATCTTTTCTTTTTTTTGCATCA
>Ga0307986_10002992_pt1 | contig 11891 bp, 12 predicted proteins | sample EllFjometageno82_FD_203170 | JGI IMG/M metagenome (GOLD analysis project Ga0307986, IMG submission 203170) | Marine microbial communities from Ellis Fjord, Antarctic Ocean - #82 | ecosystem: Environmental > Aquatic > Marine > Unclassified | place: Southern Ocean | collected 2014-10-09
TGGCTTTTTCCAAAACCGGGTATAGATGGTGTGATAATTCTATAATGTTCTTTAAAAAATTCTACTTGAACTTTCCACATGTCAGCAGAGCCTAAAAACCCATGAACTAAAACTAAGGGGGTGCCACTTCCGATGTCTTCTATAAAAATATCTTGCATATTTACAATTAATTAATAATTATAATTATATCTATTATGACTAAAAGAAAAATAACTAATTTATATGATGTTAAGTTTGAACCTTTTGATAATTATGGCCACACTATCGAAGGAATGAATTGGTATAAAATTAGTTATGATAAAAAAAATGGTGGTTATGGGTCTTACCTTTTAAAAATGAATCCTAATGCAAAAAGTTTGCCTCACACACATACAGGTTATGAAGAGTTTTTAATGTTAGAGGGTGAGCTTACAGATGCAGATGGAAAAATTTTCAAAAAGGGAGACTTTGTTACTTTTGAACCTGGCTCCACTCATTCATCTCACACTAAAGATGGTTGCTTAATACTAGTTTTTATGAGAGGTATTAATAAATCTTTTTAACAAAATACTAAACTTACTTTAAACAACATTTAATATTATTTAATAATTATGATTGGAATTTTAGGAGGAATGGGAACGCAGGCTGGACTTGATTTTTGCAACAAGCTAGCAATGCTAAATAGAGGAAAGATTGATCAAGAATATCCACTTTTCATGCTCTACAACAAATCAAACATACCTGGGAGACCAGAGTCCATTGGTCTTCATGCAAAAACTCTTTCTACAGTTCCTAAAAAACCAAAAAATATTATAAAATATAATAAAGTTTTAAAAAGCTTACTAGAGGGTTGTCGTGCACTTGAAAAAAGTGGCTGCAAATTTATCGTCATTCCATGTAACACAGCTCATTATTGGTATGAAGACTTACAACATAAAATTAAAATTCCCATTATAAATATGCCTAAAGAAGTTTTCAAACATACAAAAACAAAATGTAAAAAGAATTCTAAGATAGGCCTTCTTGCAACAGAAGGCACAATAAAAACTCAAATTTATAATAAATTGTTTAAAAAAAATTTTACAATAATCAAGCCTACTGAAAGTTTGCAAATGAATTCAGTTAACAAAACTATTAAATATGTAAAAATGGGTAATATAAAATTAGCTGAGAAAACTATAAAACCAGCTATCAACTATCTATTAAAAATGAAATGTAGAAAAATAATACTTGGCTGCACTGAATTGCCTATAGCTATTTTTGCATTTAAGTCTTTCAATACAATCAAATTATCAAAAATATTTTTAGATCCTAACTTAATTTTAGCTGTTTCATCAATGGCAAAATATAAATAAATAATGAATACAGTTACTGAAAAACCATATGTAATATATGTGGCTGAGATTATTTACTCTTACGTATCAATTATCAAAAAAAAAAATCCCAACATAGATACCAAGGCAGCTATTAATAGATTTATGCAAACAGAAGAGTTTAGAAAATTAAGTAACGGTACACTTCATAACGAATGGTTTAATGTGTTAAAAAAAAATGATTACCATGATGAAAAAACTGGAAATAAGATACCACCTGAAACAATCAAGCTTTTAGAAATTCAAAGAGATGCAACCATAAAACAATTAGTCAAGATACCTAGATTATATGAGGCAGAAAATAACACATTAATTGAACCTTCAAATAGAGCGTATCAATTTCTGTGGCGTATGTGTGAAAGTTACGAGCTATGGATTAAAGAAACGAGTCAGTCAGAGCAGTTGTTGTTAAATATTATTGAGTAGAAGGTTTTTTAACTTTAGTTAGTTTTTTTGCCTTTACCTTTAAAGAGCTTATAACTTTATTTTCATTTTTTTTTGGTTTTAGTAATTCGTTAACATTTTCAATTGGTGTTTTTCCAGTAATTTTTTTAATCGCTACGTTAGAACCATAAGACAACCCTGCCTGGTAAACATTACCAGTACTTGCAACAGTTATTGCTGGACCAAAAAATGCTGTGCTCTGCACACATCCATTAAAAAGTAACAAAAACAATATACTGACGATTCTTTTTTTATTTAGCAGCCACATTGCCTGCTTTGTATGCATTTTAGGCTTTAGCTCAATGCACATTTCGAACTTAATGGAAGTTGTTAACAGTCTTGATATTTATATCTATATTTTTAGAATTTTGGATTTTCTGTTTGAGATTTTATAAGATTGATTTTTTTTCTTGTTATTTCAACGCGTTTTTTAACCAGCTTTTGGAATTCAGATATTTCTTTCTTGGGTGAGAATAATTTTTTTAGATTTTCACCGGTATTTTTTCCCGTAAGACTAGTAATTGCCATGTCAGAACTATAACTTAACCCTGCTTGAGTTATGCTACCAGTGGTACTAAAAGTATAAATTGGCCCCAAAAGAGCTGTACTTTGAACGCAGCCGTTAAGAGTGAACAATACAATTATTGCTATAGCTATTTTTTTATAATTCATTAATTCCCTCCTAACTTTAAGTATTTTAATGCACAACTCAAGTAAGAATATTTCTATTATTGTAATAAAATTAATAATATCAGTTAAATCTAACCTATAAACTCATAATGACCAGATTTTTTCCATTAATTTTTATTATTCTATGGTCATCAGCTTTTGTCACCACAAAACCAATAATTGACAATAGCGACCCATTTGCAGCATTAGCTTTTAGATTTTTTTTTGTAGCCTTAGGTTTTTTAATATTTTCAATTTATAAAAAACAAAAAATTTTAACTACTAATAAAAAATTACTGCAGTCTATTTTTAGTGGAATTCTTTTTCATGGTGTTTATTTAGGTGGTGTTTTTTATTCAGTTTCAATAGGGATGCCTACTGCCATTGCGGCGCTAATTGTAACTTTACAGCCCATACTAACTAATGCTTTAGCAGGAAAATTTTTAAATGAAAAAGTTTCTTTTAAACAGTGGTTTGGGGTAATGCTTGGATTTGTGGGTGCTTCTTTAGTTATAGGTTTTGATATTGGATCAAGTCTACCTGTTGTTGGTGTTATATCTTCATTTTTAGCACTTTTAGCAATTACATCTTCCACTTTGTGGCAAAAAAAAATAGGTAATAATTTACCTCTCCCTGTAAGTAATATGTATCAAGCAATAGGTGGCTGTATTTTTCATATAATAATTATTATTATTTTTACCAAACCTTATATCAATTTTACAACCACTTTCTTCATAGCTATGAGTCATCAAATATTCTTGGTATCATTTGGGGCATTCACAATATTAATGTTTTTGATTAAAAACAATTCAGCAAGCAAAACAGTTTCTATATTTTTTTTAATACCCCCAACCACAGCTATGATGGCTTGGTTTTTTTTAAATGAAGTATTAAATAGCTTAGATTTACTTGGTTTTGCTGTTGCTACTCTTGGTGTTTATATTGCTACGAGAAAATAATAAATTTTATATACTTTTATAACCGAACTCTAAACAAGCATCTGTAATTGAATGATATAAAGATTCTCCAAAGCTTCTAAGGGTAAATATTCTAACTTTATCAGGCTTATCACTCAACATATCGATTGTAACTGACATTCCATTATAAACTGAGTTTAAACAGTTATCTTTTTTTAATTCATTGAAATTATATGGACATCCTTTTTTTAATACTTCTTTTGCATTTTCACCTTCAAGCTCAATTATTGCCCGTGAATGAGATAAATTAGTAACTGCAAAATTTGCTTCATCAAATTTTTCTAATATTTCTTTTAAAAGTTCATTTTTATTTGAAACTAGAAGCCAGTTATTTGGTCCATTCCATAAAATTCTTGTATTATTATTATTAGGTACATTAAGAGATTCATTCTTCAAATTTAGATTATCAATTTTTAAGCTCTCGATTGCAGTTGAAGAATTTTTATATTGAACTATTTGAACAATTAAAAAATCTCTATTTTCTGAAATTTTTAATAAATCTTTTTCATTCTTACCTTCATAATCTCCATAAAGACCTTTCAAATGGATATTTTCTAGAGCTGAAATAGAAGTCATGACCTCACCCTCTCACCTTTTGGATCCACATAGTGTGAGGAAACTATCTCAACAGGTATTGTTATGTTTTTTAATGGTGACATTACAAATAGTTTTTGACCAATCATATTTTTTCCATCTTTAAGAATGGCTAAAGAAAAGGGGTTGTCATGTTCCACGCTCCAACATGATGCTGAGATATATCCTAGTTTAGGATTTGGAAGTTGTGCATTAACATCTCTTACTAAATGAGAGCCTTCTGGAATGCTAGTCTTCTTGTCTAATGGAACAACACCTACAACTTTTTGTCTATCTTCAGCTATAAAAGCTTTTCTATTCAGTGATCTTTTTCCAATAAAGTCTTTCTTTTTACTAACTAGTCCTTCTAAAGAATTATCATAGGGGATAGTTCTGCCATCTAACTCGGAACCAGCTACATGCCCCATTTCAATTCGCAATGTTGATAAGGCCTCTGTTCCGTACGGTTGGATTTCAAATTCTTTACCAACTTTCATAATTCTTTCCCACATGAAGTTCCCGTAACCTGACTCAACATTTACTTCATATGCAAGTTCACCTGAAAATGAAATTCGAAAAATTCTTGCTTTAACACCAAATAACTTTGCTTCTAGGTAGCCCATAAATGGCAAGCTTTCATTTGATGCATCTATATTTGGAAATAACTTCTGTAGTAAATCTCTAGATTTAGGTCCTGCTATTGCTGCTCCCGCCCATTGTTCAGTTGAAGAAACTACATTTACATTTAATTCTGGCCATACTATTTGTAAATAATATTCAAGATGCGATAAAACATTAGCAGCTTGAGCAGTAGTTGTTGTCATGTGATAATGGTTTTCTGAAATTCTAGTAGTGGTTCCATCATCCATTACAATTCCATCTTCTCTCAACATTACACCATATCTTGCTTTACCAACCGGTAGTTTGAGCCAAGCGTTTGTATACACTCTATTTAATAATTCTGCTGCATCCGGTCCTTTAATATCAATTTTGCCTAAAGTGGTAACATCACAGACACCAACATTTGCTCTAACATTTTTCGCTTCTCTCCTTGATCCTTCAAATAACGTTTCATTTCCTTGTTTGTAATATCTTGGTCTCAACCAAACACCTGCATCAACAAATACTGCATTATTTTTTTCATGCCAAAAATGTATTGGTGATTTTCTTGTTGGTCTAGAATGCTTTCCTATTTCTCTTCCCACAATTGCACCAATAGTAACTGGCGTATATGGGGGTCTAAAAGTAGTATGCCCTACTTCTGGTATAATTTTATTTTCTATATTTGAAACTAACTGCAAACCATTGAGGTTACTTGTTTTTCCTTGATCTGTTGCCATACCAAGCGTTGTGTATCTTTTAACATGTTCAATGGATCGATAACCCTCTTTTAATGCAATCTCAATATCTGAAACAGCTACATCGTTTTGAAAATCTAAAAATCTCTTGTAAGTTTTTCCTCTTGGTAGAGGTACACACCAAAATTTATCATGTGTTGTTTTATTTTTTTCAACAACCTTAGGGTATGAAATCTTATTATCATTATTAGTTATTTTTTTTGATAACTCATAACCTGCATCAAATGAATCTTTTAAAGTTTCCTCAAGAGTAAATTTACCATTTGCGGCTCCTAAAGTAGTTTCATTTTGTTTTGATATTCCTGGTACAAAAGCATCTATGTCTTTATCAAATTTAGTTTTATTACCTGACTGAGATGCCAAATGTATTGTTGGTGTCCAAAAACCAGACACACAGATACAATCACAATTAATTTTTTCTAAAACTCCTAAGTTATTTTTATTATCTGAAATTTTAGCAATTTCTGCAGCATTAACTTTTTTATAACCCTTTGCAGCAACTACCACATATGAAAATTTTATTTTAATACCTAGATTCTTTGCTTCTTCTATTGTTTCTGAGTTAGGTTCTTTTCTTGTGTCTAATATGATTGGCTCAACTCCATTTTTTTTAAACTCAATTGCAGTTTCATATCCACTGTCATTGTTTGTAAATATCAATGGGTTTTTTCCAACTAATACTCCGTACACTTTTAAATATTCTTTTGCTGCTGATGACAACATTACACCTGGTGTATCATTGTTTCCAAAAACTAATGGTCTTTCAATCGATCCTGATGAAATTAAAACTTCTTTTGCCCTAATATACCAAAGCCTTTGTTTTGGATGATATTTTTTTGTTTTAGGTAAATGATCGCTTATCTTTTCTGACATAACCAACATGTTATGATCATAATAACCAAAAACCTGTGACCTATTTCTCACAGTAACATTGGGCATTTCTTTAAGTTCAGCAATTATATTTTCTGCCCATTCCTTCCCTGTTTGGTTTCCAATATTAACTTCACTAGTTAACAATGTTCCTCCAAACCTTGGTTTGTCTTCTGCCAATATAATTCTTGCTCCATTTTTAGCTGCAGCATATGCGCTGGCTAGACCTGATGGACCAGATCCTGCAATTAATAGATCGCAATATTCATATTTATGTTCGTATCTCTCTTTATCATGTTTAATTGACGCAACACCAAGACCAGCTGCCTTCCTAATAAGTGGCTCATAAACTTTATACCAAAAACTTCTTGGCCACATAAATGTTTTGTAATAAAATCCTGCTGGAAGAAATATTTTTAAAAAATTATTAATTGCTCCAATATCAAAATTTACACTGGGCCAACAATTAATGCTCGTTGCTTCTAACCCTTCAAAAAGTTCTTGCTCTGTTGCTTTTACGTTTGGTTCTGTCTCATTATTTCTATATAATTGAACAATTGCATAAGGTTCGTCGACTCCAGCGCCAAAAAAACCTCTAGGTCTATGATATTTAAAGCTTCTTCCAATTAAATGAACTCCATTAGCAAGCAGTGCAGATGCTAATGTATCCCCTTCATACCCAAAATAACTTTTTCCATTGAATTTAAATGATAGTTTCTTATCTCTATTTATTAATCCAGCATTATCTAGTCTAAAGTTTTGCATTATTTTTTAAGTATTTTCATTAGCTTTTAATGTTTTAAATATTTCATGAGTTGCAGTGTCTCTTTCTACTTTAATCCACTGTCTACAACCTGATAGATGCTGCCAAAACTCAAGGTGCTTACCTCTCAAACTTTTTCTATTATAAACAAAATTATCCCAGTCTTGATCTGAAATTTCTTTATTTAACTCAGGTCTTTTGACTGTTGCATCACCTCCATAGGAAAATTCATTTTGTGATCTCATTCCACAATGTGGGCATTTAATATGTAGCATTTATGAAATCCAAGTTTTTGTTCCTAGTCCTTTTTCATCAAGTAAGTGACCTGTATTAAATCTACTTAAGCTGTAACCTTCATTTAATTTATGAACTCTATCTTGTGCAATTGTATGAGCAAACGTCCATCCAGATGCTGGTGTTGCTTTAAATCCGCCATAGCACCAACCACAATTTAAATACAATCCTTCAATATGAGTTTTGTCTATTATGGGTGAACCATCCATAGACATATCCATAATCCCACCCCATGTTCTAAGCATTTTTAATTTACTTAGAAATGGCATCATTGCAATTCCTTCTGTTAGTACATGTTGGAGTGTTGGTAAATTTCCTCTTTGGGCATAACTATTGTATCCATCCAGATCCCCTCCCATTACCATTTCACCTTTATCAGATTGACTAATATAAAAATGTCCCGCTCCAAAAGTAACCACACTATCTAACACAGGTTTTACAGGTTCTGTAACACATGCTTGAAGAAGATGAGTTTCTACTGGTATTGTCATATTTAATTTTTCAGCTAAAATATTTGTACTGCCTGCAACACACAAGCCAATTTTTTTAACCTTAATATCTCCTCTAGAAGTTCTCACACCATTAATTTTTCCTCCGAAAACATCAAATCCAGTTACTTCACAATTTTGAATTATATCCACTCCCATTGAGTCTGCTTGACGTGCATAACCCCAAGCTACAGCATCATGTCTTGCTGTTCCCGCACTTGGCTGCATCAATCCACCAAATATAGGAAATCGTACATTTTCTGAAAAATCTGCCATTGGAATAATTTCTTTTACTTCTTCTCTGTTTAAAAGAACTGCATCAATACCATTTAAACGCATTGAGTTTCCTCTTCTTGCAAAAACATTCATTTGAGCATCTGAGTGTGCAAGATTAATTATTCCTCTTGGAGAAAACATTACGTTGTAATTTAAGTCCTGACTCATTTTTCTCCATAGATCCATTCCAAACTCACTAAACAATGCATTATCATCGTGCATATAGTTTGATCTTATAATTGTAGTATTTCTTCCCATATTTCCACCACCAAGCCATCCTTTTTCAATGATAGCTACATTCGTAATATTGTGTTCTTTGGCTAGATAATATGCGGTAGCTAAACCATGGCCTCCACCACCAATAATAACAACGTCATATTCTTTTTTTGGAGTTGCGTCTTTCCAGGCTAGATCCCAATTTTGATGACCAGAAAAGGCATTCTTTATTAAGTTAAGTATTGAATATTTTTGCATTAAATAATTTTATACAAAGGAATATAAATAGTTCTTATTTTTTTTATATATATTTTTTAGAAGTTTCGATGGATATGAAATAGGATAACAATTGAGCAATTAAAATTAATCTTATAGGAGTTATAGATGAGCGAAGTTAAGTCAGATATTCAGATAGCTAGAGAAGCTAAAATGCAACCTATAAATGATATTTTAGCAAAAATAAATGTACCTGATGTAAGTACAGCATTTAGCCCAATGGGCAGGCATATAGCAAAAATCAACTTAGAATATTTAAATACTTTAAAAGACAAGCCAGATGGAAAACTTATTTTAGTAACTGCCATCACGCCTACTCCAGCTGGTGAAGGTAAAACTACAACTTCAGTTGGCTTAAGTGATGGATTAAATAAAATTGGAAAAAAATCTATTGTCTGCTTAAGAGAACCAAGTCTTGGACCTTCTTTTGGAATGAAAGGTGGTGCGGCAGGTGGTGGTTATGCACAAGTAGTACCCATGGAACAAATTAATTTACACTTTACTGGAGATTTTCATGCAATAACCTCTGCACACAATTTATTATCAGCTTTAATTGATAATCATATCTATTGGGGAAATAAATTAGACATAGATGTTAGAAGAATAGTTTGGAAAAGAGTGATGGATATGAATGATCGTTCTTTAAGGTCAATAAACATAAACCTAGGTGGTGTAGCGAATGGCTTTCCAAGAGAAGATGGTTTTGATATAACAGTTGCTTCAGAAATTATGGCAATTTTTTGCCTATCTAATGATTTAGAAGATTTAGAAAAAAGAATAGGAAATATTACAATTGCCTATACTAGAGGTAAAAAACCTATTTATGCTAAAGATTTAAAAGCCCATGGTCCAATGACTGTATTATTAAAAGATGCAATCAGACCTAATGTAACTCAAACATTAGAAAACAACCCTGCAATTATTCACGGTGGCCCCTTTGCAAATATAGCACATGGATGTAACTCTGTAATCGCAACTAAAACTGGATTAAAACTTGCAGACTATGTTGTTACAGAAGCAGGCTTTGGTGCTGATTTGGGTGCTGAAAAATTTCTTGATATAAAATGTAGAAAATCGAATTTAAAACCAAGCTGTGTTGTTATTGTAGCAACTATAAGAGCATTGAAAATGCATGGTGGTGTAGCTAAAGATGATCTTAAAACGGAAAATGTGGAAGCTTTAAAAAAAGGTTTAGTAAACCTTCGAAGGCATATTGAAAATGTTAAAAAATTTAACTTACCTGTTGCAGTTGCAGTTAATCATTTTATTAAGGATACTGATAATGAAGTGAAAGCTTTAATAGAATTTTGTAATGAAATTGGAGTTAAAGTAAGTCTTTGTACACACTGGGCAAATGGTGGTGAAGGAACAAAAGAACTAGCAAATTATGTTGTGGAGTTGTGTGAAAAAAATGATGATAAATTCAAATTCTTATATGAAAGTAAAACTCCACTGTTTAAGAAAATAGAGACAATTGCAAAAGAAATTTATAGAGCAGATGAGGTTATTGCTGATACAAAAATTAGAGATCAGTTAAAGGGCTTTGAAGACGCAGGATATGGGGATTTTCCTATTTGTATCGCAAAAACTCAATACAGTTTTTCAACAGATCCAAGCTTAAAGGGTGCTCCTACAGGACATGCTTTACCTATAAGAGAGATTAGACTTTCTTCAGGTGCTGAATTTATTGTTGTAGTATGTGGAGCGGTTATGACTATGCCAGGACTGCCAAGAGTTCCAGCAGCGGACTCTATTAAACTTAATAAAGATGGCGAAATAGAGGGTTTGTTTTAATAGTTAATTAATTAGATTTAACCAATTTCTTAACTCTAACATCCTAGAATCTTTTTTTGAAATTTTAATCTCTTCTTCAATGAAGTTAATATGATTATTGATTTCTTCTTCATTTTTAAATCTGTTTCTTTTTTCAATTAATGCATCTTTTCTGAATTTAATAATATCAATCATTTTTTTATAAGTAATCTCTGGGTGATATTGCAAACCCCAAATTTCACTAACTCCAGTTTTGAAATTAAGACCTTGGATCTTATTAATTTTATTTGATGCTAAATGTATTGTGTCAGGAGGTGTTGTGACAACTTCATCAAAATTAAAAGCTGGTGTATTAAATTTATTCTTTTTATCTCTATAGAGTAAATTATTTAAACCATCGGCGGTTAATTCAATATCATTTGCAATTCCTATATGTGAGCCATTAATTCCTTTTTTAACCTCTCCACCAGCAGCCGTTACTGCAACTTGCATTCCCCAGCAGATTGCTAATATTTTTTTTACATTTTTAAAACATTCTTTCATGAAAGATATTTGTCTTCTTATTTCAGGTGTGTTGTTATAGATATTTAAACTACTTCCACCCCAAATTAATCCATCATATTTTTTTAATTTAGGGACAATTTCATTTAGATCTAATTCCAAACAAGGATTCAATACATCTATTTTCAAATTTTGATTATAGTAAATTAGACTTTCTTTTAAACTTTGTGTGTGCGTGGGTATGCCAACGTCTTGAAAAATCCTTCCTTCTTCAGGAGTGTTTCCTTCACAAATTAAAAGGCTTAAGTTCCTCATTTACCAAACAATTTCTAATTTTTTATTCTCACAGATTGTTTTTAACATACTAAACATTAATGGAAAATGTTTTGGATTAAGGTCTTGTAAAATTTTTGGACCAATTTCTAAAGCAAGCTGTGCACCTTCAACAGTAACACTTTTCATAAATTTTTCTTTAGCATCTTTATACAGATACCCTTCTCCCAGATATTTACCCATCAGGCTATTTCTGCCACCTATTGCACTGACATACAAATCTCCTAATCCTGCTAAGCCATAAACCGTTTCTGCTCTACCTCCATAATGAGATACAAATTCAACCATTTCTGAAATTGATCTATGAATTAGTGAGGCCGATGTATTTAAATAATATTTAGATTGAATTTCTTTGGATGCTTTAGAATTGCTTAATCCCTCAGATGCTCCAATTAACATTGAATAAATATTTTTGATTGCACCAGCTAACTCAATACCTGTTAAATCGTCTGATATTTCTGTTGAATAATAATCTGTAGTTATTATTTTTTTTAACAACTCAGTTTCTTTGATGTCTGGATTTGCGATAACTGTTCCCGTTCTCATTTTATTTGCGAGACCAGCTGCTAAACAAGGGCCTTTAATTGCTGAAATATTTACTGCCGTATGCCCTTTTTCTTTGAGAAGTTTTTTAATTTTATCTGAAAGTGTTATTAGTTCATTTTCATCAATTGCTAACCCTTTGGTTAATAAAACAATTGGTAAATTTTTTTTATAATCTTTTGATA
>Ga0307986_10002993_pt1 | contig 11891 bp, 8 predicted proteins | sample EllFjometageno82_FD_203170 | JGI IMG/M metagenome (GOLD analysis project Ga0307986, IMG submission 203170) | Marine microbial communities from Ellis Fjord, Antarctic Ocean - #82 | ecosystem: Environmental > Aquatic > Marine > Unclassified | place: Southern Ocean | collected 2014-10-09
ATGATGATGGAGGCAACGGAAAAGGCAAAGGCAATGACGATGACGATGACGATGATGGAGGCAAAGGCAGCGACGCCGATGACGATGATGGAGGCAAAGGCAGCGACGACGATGACGATGATGATGATGGAGGCAAAGGCAGCGACGACGATGACGATGATGATGGGAGCAACGGAAAAGGCAAAGGCAATGACGATGACGATGACGATGATGGAGGCAAAGGCAAAGGCAAAGGCGGTGGCGGCAAAGGCAATGACGACGACGATGACGATGACGATGACGATAATGGGAAAGGGAAAGGGAAAGGGAAAGGGAAAGGGAAAGGGAAAGGGAAAGGGAATGCTTCCATCGGGAATGCTTTGGAAGGAATGTTTGTAGCCATTTTGGCACCGATATTGTTCCTCATTGACGATGACGATGACGATGACGATGATGGAGGCAAAGGCAAAGGCAAAGGCAAAGGCAGCGACGACGATGATGACGATGACGATGACGGTGATGGAGGCAACGGCAACGACGACGGCTTGAATCCAATGCCGGCCTGGTTTATCAGCAATGATTGGATCTCGGTTTCAAACTACACGCTAATTTCCAACGATAGCGGCAACGTGGATTTTACTGATTGTAATATCACTTATACATTGAATGCTGGAGTGAGTAGCCTTGGTAAGACAGGGTCTTCATGCTAAGGGCGTCGAGAACTCTAGAAGAATTTTTTCGGGCGTGTCAGAGTACACGGCCAACGGGCTTTCAAAATGCATAGTCCGCTGCACCAAACCGTAAGCAATTGAAAAACATAAAAAATTGGGAATACAGGGGCTTGAGCCCCAGGCAAACCGGTGATGAGTCGTCTTAGTACGACCTTAATCTAGCTTGATTTAAGAGATGATTTCAACCCGTTAACCCTTAATTCAATTTGATCTGCTTTGATTTAAAATGCTTACATATTGTTTACATTACATTTTCCAGCTTTATCCTAACTTTGTTGGTATTTGGTATCTGTTGAAAACTATCGGCATGCCATTTCGATGGGGAAAAGGCGGTGGCGATATAGAAAGGCCTAATTGGAATTTGTTCTCGATTGAGCCAGTTAACTTGCCAATACCATTATGAATACAAATTTTTCATCACATACTATGCGTTTTCAGCTAGCTATTTCCGCGGACGAGTATCTGGCCTATTACCAGGGGAGCATTAAGAACATTCAGGTGCGCACTGCGGACAATCGAACTATTCGATTCCCGGCCAGCGCGGTTCAAGAGTTCCTTACTCATGGGGGTATATTTGGCACATTCGAAATTCAGTTTGATGGGGAAAACAAACTGATAGGGATTAGATTAATAACCCCATAGGATAGTGAGGAGTAATAGGAGTGTTAACAAGTTAACTCCCCATCTGACAGAATTTGGCGCATGACGCAATCATAGATTCTCAAGCGCCATCGGTTCCCATCAAAAATCATTCAATATCTCGCGTTCCTTCGAGACGCGTTTAAGCTCCTTCTTGAGTTGCCGTATCTCGTGCTCTTCAACCTTAGATTGATGCTCTACAGAATCGGGTCCGCATTTCTTTTTACAAGCGTAAAGGCTGTGTTTTGTGACACCAAGACGGCTGGCTACTTCTGCCACACTGTAGCCTCTTTTAGCTACCTGCCGAACTGCTTCTCCTCTTCATCCTCCGGCCATATTACTGCGATGGACTACCAAAAAGGCGAGATGAAATGGCGATATTATGATCCCCAGCCAATGATGGCCGGTACGCTAAGCTTGAAGGTGGGCTGGTGTTTACTGGGAGCCAAACTGGGCACGCTATCGCTTTGGACTCTAGCACTGGCGAAGAATTATGGCGATTTAAACTAGGTGGCGGCATAAGGAATCAGCCTGTCGCCTATCAATTAGGCGGCCCACCGGCACTCGAATATAGGCCTCAGGTTAGAGGTGCTTGGCGTAGTCTGTGTGTAGTGTGGACTAAGAGATTAACGATTAGACGATGCAAGTTTTCATCTCAGCTGTTGATTCAATTGGTGAGGCAACAGGGGCTCTAATTCCGGACAAATGGATTATAAGGCAGCTACTCTAACCAGCTAACTTTCTAAGGAAGAGTTATCGTCCATTCGAAAGAGGGAACCGTAAGTTCGAGCCGGTTAATATCTCGGTTGAAAGCCGTGCAATTGATAGAGAATATTTTGTTATTGTCAGTCGCTGTCAATGATGACTTGATTCTATATTGCGTATTATCACCCACACTACCCACCACTTCGAGCAACGCCTGTGGGTCATCGAAATCACATTGAATTTCTAAATTCCCAGCTTCGAACACTGTAATTCCATCCAGCATCTCTTTATAAGCCAGCTCAAGCAAGGCGTCATCGTAAACGAAATCTCTTGAATAGGGGGCAATGCCAGCGCGTAATTCAAAATTGCTACCTTCATAGGTGGGTCGTAGATAGAGACGCTCTTGAGCTGTTAGAACTGTAAAATCGATGGGCCCCTCTGGCGGAATAGTGGCTTGCAGCTCAATGGTATAAAAACGATTTGTGTTCACAGCTTCGTCACTACCCAACTCTGCAGAGTCGGTTGAATAGATGGCGATGTTTCCATCGACTACTAAGGTATCTAGACAGCTTTCAGGAATCTCTTCGATTGCTTGAATGGGCTCAACCAAACGCAATACATCACCGATCAACTGCAGATTCAATGCGAATGCAGGCGCGAAGCCGGGAATAGCCATGCCAGTTCCATCTTCCAGAACAGCGCAAGGAATACGTAGCGTAGCCGCCGGAATGTCGAACGTTGTTCGAGCTAAACCGTCCCAGACATCGGATTGACTGAAGGCTGAGGGGGCCGAAAATGTCACCAAAAGAGCGGCGAGTAATCCTGTAGTTTTATACATATATCACTTCTTCTAGCTGATTTTGTTAAATGTTCTGGTATAGATCTCGCCCTATTTGATAGGAGCAAGCTGCGAGATTGTACGTTTCTCAACGCCATTACCGATTTCACTTTGGGCGAAATTCATCGCCCGCCTAGGGCCAACGGATTTCGACATTCTACGGCCGCTTAATGCTAAATGGTCGGTGGAAGAAAAGGAAGGGAAAATGGAGTGCCCACAGGGACTCGAATCTCGGCATGAAATCATCAAAAAATGCTCAAGTGCTATGAGTCTCCACTGGGAATTATTCAATAGGCCGTCTGGCTTTACCATCGATTCAATCTCAGTCATCGACATATATAAAGGACCGGGTAGCTGCACGGAGATGTGGAAGTTCAAATTAACGCAGCAGGCGCTACGTTTTTTAGGTGCCCATGCTGCGGTGTGCAATTCTTTTAATCTAGGGCAACATTTGGTGTCAGCAGAAAACTATCGATATTTTAGATCACGAGCCTTTGCGTCTTGGTATTGCACTAGGGCACTGGAGAAAAGCTTAACCTGAGTTTGTTTCAATTGGGATAGTTAACTTGTGAATACCCGCTAGGGAGTTTTAGTCAGAGCGAACTTCGAGCCGCCCTATGCTGTAGTCTCCCGGCACCGTCCCAGGGTCTAGCCTTATCTGTGTTATAGGCTCCTCAGCATTGATGCTAATTACAATCTCGTTCTGACCTTCGCTCACCTGGACCCACTCTCTACGACTAGCAGCGAAGTTGGGCTGAGATTGTGTGGCATAGAAAACTTCGACGCTCGAACTATCTGGCACCGTGAGCCGCGCGTACAGCTCTATCTGGGTTCTCGGGTCTGAGAACACTGGAAACCCAATATAAGGGTCATTACCCGTGGCAGCGAAAAGCAAGCGTCCTGGCGGTGACACTTGAAAGCTCAGCTGATTGGTTGAGACGCTCAATTGTGAAAAATCATTTTCTAGTGAGTAATGCAGCACAGGCTTGTTAAAAAAACTATTTAGCTTTTGAGCCAATTCCTCTGATTTTAGGAGCGTAGTTTGATAGAACTTGCTGTCGACAATACCAACCCCGCCCTTAGCAATAGCAGTTCGCTCTCGTTGTAGAGATAAACTGTCTGTGTAAATCTCATCGATACCCAGTGATTTGAAATACAAACTGTCGGCCACGGCGTTGATGGTGTGCACGTAGCTGGGTACATCGATCGCGTTTAGGTTCTGACCTAAGTTCCGCTCTGCGCGGGTGGTATCCATGGTAACCGCCCATAGATCCATGGCCTTGACCGCATCGAGCACAGCAAGTGAACCCCCAGAATACATATAGAGCGTCCAAATGATTCGTTCAAAGCCAAGATCCCGGACTACGGAATATTCCGTTGGTTGATAAATTTGAGGAACAATTCTCGATAAAAACTGCGGATAATTTGCTGAGATATGACGCAGTGCCTCAAGGTTGCCTTCTTTGACATCGGTCACCAGCAGCGCATCTGGGTGTTCGGACAACCAATGCATCAACGATGCCAGATCACACTTGGTAAATTTAGATCTCTGAGCAACTAGCTGTTGAAACTCCTGTAGTGAAACAGCACCGCGAGGCGCCACGCCAAAACTTCTCTCAAAGCTCTGTTCCCAATCGTGCAGGCAAACGAGTTGCGTATCCGTGGTCCAACTGAAATCTATTTCGAAAACACGAAAGCCTTCTTCGAAATTTGCGTTAAGCGCCTCAAGGGAATTCGTATAGGTTTCATTCTCTATCTGGCCGCCGGCGTGGGCAATCCTGAGAAGGTTCGACGGGGCCTGGGGAAATGCCGACAAGCTAACGGAAATCGCGAACAAGCCAACTAAGATTTTTTTTGTTGCAGCAATCATCTAATTCTCTTTTTTGTTCTCTAGGCTGACCTCAGCCAATGACGTTAATAAATCTGCTTCTTCAAGATCTGATTCCTAGACTTCTTATTCGGTACAGTCCGCATTTATCCCAGAATCAAGCCGTAATCGTCCTGTCGTCATTCCCTTCCCCAGTCTGAACACAATCTGGTTTTCTCCGGAGACTGTGGATTGGCTTAGGGTGTTCTCTTGAGAGAAATTTTCATTTAGCTCTATTTTTGCCAGTAATTGCTTGGAAGATAGAATTGTTCAGCGCCGCCTCGGACAGACGTTCGACGGTTTCCTTTTTTCAGCTTTGCGAACAAGGAGCCGAGACAGAACGCTAATAGGCAAACGCTATGACATTGGCAAAAGCGTTCTACGCGATAGTGTAATACTGCGTAGCAATTACAGGCAATGAAAACAGACACAGGGAAATCATTTGCATGAGTTTCACTCACGATTCTCCGTTGGCTTGATTATAGCAATAGCATTGCCCAGACAAATACTACAAACAGAAGGCTTACAAACACAGCTGCCGATCCTATGTCTTTAGCCCTGCCTGAAAGTTCGTTGTACTCCAGTCCGCTACGGTCGACTACAGCTTCAATGGCCGAATTAACCAGTTCGACAAGAATGACTAACACCAGCGAAGTTATCAGCAGGACCTTCTCGAGATCTGATTCACCCAGCCAAAGGGCAATGGGCGTTAACACGATAAAGGCTATGAGCTCGAGGCGAAATGCCTCTTCGTGTTTAATAGCGGCTTTTAGACCAGCCAGTGAATAAACCGTAGCGGAAACTAGACGTACCACGCCTTTTTCTGAAGGTGGCACAGAACGAGCTGATTGTGAGTCTTGTTTATCCATGGACGAGCCGCCAAGAAATTGATCAGAAAGTAGGAATAGAGTTGGCGGCTGAGGCTGAGTCATCAAGCCTTTCAAAATACCGCAGCGAACTTAAAGACTATATCACCACTAAGGGGGCTGACAAGATACTTGGGCTCCCCTCACTTCTTAAGACGTGAGGGGAGCCCAAGTATCTTGTCAAAGTCCAACTTGTGCTTATACTGAGAATCTTTCTATTTAGATGGTAGTGACTATGTCTCGTTTTTCTCAACACACAAACAGCGCCGCTAAGCTATTAACCGAATATGATCACTCCATTTCGGTGGCTGAATCTTCTACAGGAGGTTTGATAGCAGCAAGCTTATTGTCTGTGCCTGGCGCTTCACGTTATTTTATGGGCGGCACAGTTATTTATACCGTCAAATCGCGTCTGGCGTTCTTGGACTTGGATAGAGAGCGTATAAAACAACTCAAACCGCTAACAGAAGAAATGGCCCTTGAGTTCGCAAGAGCTGCACGGGCTAAATTGGATACCACCTGGGGCATTGCAGAACTAGGGGTGGCCGGGCCAGGAGGTACACCTTATAGCGATGCTATCGGCATTAGTGTGATTGCCATATCGGGGCCAGTTGATGCGTCGGTGACCATTAAAACAGATTCGGATGACCGAGGCGAAAATATGGAGATTTTTACTGACAAAGCCTTACAATTGCTAGTACAGACGCTTAAGAATAGGAATGGGGTCAGAGTAAATATCCAGTAGTTTTTGATTTTTTCGGTGTTAGGCTCAAGCTACTGATACCGCGATTTTTGTAGTTGACGTTGGCAGAGATTATGACGAGTAAGCCAGTCAAATATCGCGAGTCATTTGGTTCTGCCACTGAAAGGGATTTATTGAAAGATATTCGCTATTCATTCAGCCACCGCTTAGTGCTGGGCACGAAGCGGTTTAAGACGAGATAAAAGCATTCGCCAGCGTCGAGTAAGGCCAGCAAAGGGAGGCCACAAAGCCCATAAACTACTGGATATTTACTCTGACCCCAATATTACCCCCTTTATTACCCCCTTAGTAAAGGTGGCAGGCAACCTGCCGTTCGGCATCCTGTAATGGAATTAATTGCGGGGTTTCTACACGGCACACATCCATCACCTTCGGACAGCGATTCGCGAACCGACAGCCAGCAGGAACATTGACCGGCGATGGAATCTCTCCCTGTATCGCCGTAGAAGGTCGGTTACGCTCCAGTTCGGGGTCTGGCTCGGGATTTGAGCCAATCAGGATTTCCGTATAGGGATGCTTCGGATCGAAATAGACCTCATCGGCCTTGCCAACTTCCACCAGAGAACCCAGATACATGACTGCCATACGGTCACTGACATAACGCACCATGGACAGATCGTGGGCGATAAACAGCAGTGTTAATCCTAGTGTTTCCTTCAACTCACTGAGCAAATTAATGACCTGTGCCTGCACTGAAACATCCAGCGCCGAAATCGGTTCGTCACAAACGACAAACTCCGGCTCCAAAATGAGCGCGCGTGCAATACCAATGCGCTGACGTTGGCCGCCGGAAAACTCATGGGGGTAACGAGACATATGACCGGCGTGTAAACCGACACGAACCAACCATTCCTCGACCCGCGACTTCACCTGGGCATTCTCCAGGGTGGAATGCAGTCGCAAGCCTTCCGCAATTATTTCGCCGATCGTCATGCGGGGGTTCAAGGAGGAATAGGGATCCTGAAATATCATCTGCATTTTTGACGCGAGGCGTTGAAAGTCAGCCGGGCGATAGGCTTGGGGCAGGGTTTCGCCACGAAATTTCACCTCTCCGGAAGTCTTCGCATGCAGTCCAATAACCGTCTTGCCGAAGGTTGATTTGCCCGAACCGCTTTCACCCACTAGACCAACGATTTCTTTTTCCGCAATCGTAAGCGAAATATTATCGACGGCATGTACTCGTTGCTTACGTCCTATATCGAAGTATTTACTTAACTCGAGTGTTTCTACTAACGCCGTCACTACGCTTTCTCCCCACAATAAAGTTCGTCCGGCACAGTGATTGCTTGCGGATGCTGTAACCAGCACCGGCTTTCATGCATTTCTCCGACAGGCAATATATCGGGATCTTTCACATCGCAAATTTTCATGGAGTAAGGGCAACGCGGGCAGTAGCCACAGCCAATAGGTGGTGCAAATAAATCCGGAGGACTGCCTTGGATTGGATTAAGTTTATGTTGCTTGCTTGGATCGTTGGTGGGCATCGCCAGTTTCAGACCCAGTGTGTAAGGGTGCGCGGAGCGATAGAAAATATCATCTACGCCGCCGTGTTCAACGACCTTACCGGCGTACATCACGGCGACATCATCGGCCATGCGGGCCACAACCCCAAGATCATGTGTGATCAGGATGATAGCCATGCCCGTCTCTTTTTGCAGGTCTTGCAGTAGATCCAAGATCTGCGCTTGTATGGTCACGTCCAGCGCCGTAGTAGGTTCATCGGCGATAAGGATTGAGGGCTTGCAGGCAATGGCCATGGCGATCATGGCGCGCTGCAACATGCCGCCGGAAAATTCGAATGGATACTGGCGAGCGCGTTTTGCAGCTTCGGGTATCTTGGTTATGGATAGTAGTTCGATAGCCTCAGCGAAGGCGCGCTTGTGACTGTATCCGCGATGTACCTGCAGCGGTTCGGCGATCTGATCGCCAATAGTCATCGTCGGATTCAAAGAGGTCATTGGATCCTGGAAAATCATCCCGATCTGCGAACCACGAATATCCTTACCGTTGATTATATTGCGTCCCAATATCTCGACACCGTTTAGGCGCGCCGATCCCGAAGTGATGCGTCCCGGCGGCATGGGAATCAGTCCCATCATGGCTTGCACTGTTACGGATTTGCCACAACCGGACTCACCCACGATGGCCATGGTCTTGCCCCGTTCCACGGCGAAACTGACACCACGTACTGCCTGAACGATTCCTCCGTAAGTGGAGAACTCAACGGCTAGGTCTTCCAGTTCCAGAAGACTGGGCGTGTGTTGCAAGTCGGTGGCCGCTGTTGTCATTCGGTGTTCCTCATGCGGGCGTCGAGTGCATCGCGCAGGCCATCACCTAGCAAGTTAAACGCGAGCACTGTGATGCTGATGAGCAGTGCCGGGAAAATCAGTTCATGGGGTGTATTGAGCATGGTCTTAATGCCTTCATTGGACATCGAGCCCCATGATGGCGTTGGCGGTGCTACCCCCATTCCGATAAAAGACAGGAAGGCTTCTGTAAAAATGGCGCGGGGAATCTCAAAGGTCAGAGTAACCAGTACTACGCCAAGTGTATTGGGTAGCATATGGCGCAAGATTAAATAGGAAGACTTGGCGCCCAGTAGCTTGGAAGCTTCAACATAGCCCTGTTCACGAATCTGCATGATCTGCCCGCGCACGAGTCGCGCGGTTGCAGGCCATAACAACACAACCATGGCCATCAGCATTGGAAATATCCCGCTTTCGCCGGGACCGATACCAAAAGAAATTTTGAATAGAATCATGAACAGCAGGAACGGAAGTGCGACAACGAAATCCGCGAACCGCATCATCAGTTGATCCACCTTGCCGCCCATAAAACCGGCGATACTGCCGTATACGACACCCATCAGAACATATAAAAGTGGTGCAAAGATACCGATGAATAACGAAACTCTTGCCCCTTCCATCAAGCGCGCTAACATATCGCGGCCAAGATAATCGGTGCCCAATGGATGCAGTGCGGTGTTCACTGTGTCACCTACGGCGATCTCTTCCCCTTCTTCCACCAAGCCCTGTGCGATGGCCTCGTCAACGGTCGTGGCGCGCAGCACGTCAACGCGAATGGTTGCCGCCTCCGTAGTCGGGCGTCTGTTATTACCTAGGGCAACCACAGAGTAATAATAGATACCCGGGCTTAAGTTCAGGCGATCTTCAAAGTAAAGCGTATTGTTATCGAAGAATTCTGCCATAGGAATGCCATAGGCCTTTTCTTCACCTACCGGATACAGGTTGCGATAAATACGGTGGCCATTGGCCTCAGGCAGAGAGGTCCATTGCAAACGCACCGACTGCGTTGTTGCGGACCCCGCCAGTTCCAGTTCGGTAACCGTCGTCGTCGGGCCAGCCCAAGGTTCGTAGTCTGGAATAATGAGCGCACTGCGAGCACTGCCCGGTGGCGTGCTGAGTTGATCCAGGTCCTGTTCGGATGAATTCACCGACCACAGCAGAGGTCCAAGTAACGTGAAAATAAGCAAGCCAATGATGAGACATCCAGAGGCGAGCGCGCGCTTGTTTGACTTGAGGCGGATCCAGGCATCCTGCCAATAGGAGAGTGACGGGCGCGACAGAGCATGGCAGTGGTGTTCGTTTGAGTGGGGTGCAAAATCGGCTGCGGTCAATTTACTCATCAATTCATTCTCACGCGCGGATCGATAAAGCCATAGATCACATCGACGAGGATCACCATGAAGACGAGAAAGGCTCCGTAAAATACCGTCGTCCCCATAATCACAGTGTAGTCAAGCTGCTGCACGGCCTCCACAAAGAAGCGGCCTAGACCGGGGATGGCAAACACAATTTCCACAACGAAGCCGCCGGTGGTGATGGCAGCGATAGAGGGTCCAAGCACGGTTATTACCGGCAGAACAGCATTGCGCAGCTGGTGGCGCGCAAAAATACGTGCCGGCGGGACGCCCTTGGATTTAGCTGTTCGCACGAAATCAGAATTCACGATTTCAAGCATGGACGATCGCATCAGCCGCGTTAGATAGGCCATTGTCGTAAGTCCCAGTACGAGCGCTGGCACTAACATATGGCTGATGGTTCCCCAGCCGGCGACAGGAAGAAAGGTTCGGCCCAGCAAACTATTGATGGTGACAATGCCAAGCTGACTGAGTGCGGCGACGACAAAGCTGGGTACGGAGATGCCCAGTATCACCAGAAACATGATGATGTAGTCAGGCAGACGATTGCGATACAGCGCTGTAAGAGATCCCCACAGTATGCCGCCAACAGCGGCAATGACGACAGCAAGAATACCCAAGATGGCTGATACCGGGAAATGCTCGCGGATAATATCATTCACTTCGCGGTTTTCCTGCGCGAAAGAAATGCCAAAATCACCGTGGGCGATATTATTCAGGTAAATAAAGTACTGCGTGGTGACAGGTTTATCGAGGCCGTATTTGGCTTCGAGGTTGGCGCGGATAATGGCGGTGGTGGCGCGGTCATTCAAGAGTGGATCGCCAGGCACATTGTGCATAGCGAAGAACGTGGCGGTGGCGATAAACCAGACGGTTATTAGACCCTGAACCAGGCGTTTGCCAATAAACCACATCATAGTAAGTCTGACTCTGTGTGATACTTCATTATATTATAGGGAGTATTCGCTAGTCAGACGAAACGTCAATATAAGCATAGTTATAATCTACTTCCGGGCCCACTGATCGGCGTCGAAACCCTTTGAGGCGGGGATCGACAACAAATGACCAACCCCGTTCATACATCGGCAGCATAGCAACGTCATCATATACCAGCTGTTGAATATTACCGAAGGCATCCATGCGCTCCTTCGGATCCAGCGAAGATTGGGCTGTGCGAATATAGCTGTCCATTTCCGGACTGTTATAGCGGCCACGATTATTCAGATTCCAGGACGCAAAAAAATCACCGAAGGTCAACGCGTCATCATAGTCGGGCCCCCATCCAGCAAGCACAATATCGAAATCCCCAGAGGTCATCTTCGCAAGTCGTTGCTTGAATATTTGAGCGTCTATGCGTATTTCCAAGCCTAGCCGCTTACGAAAGAGTTCCTGATAATATGCCGAGGCAACCAGAGATACAGGGGTGTCGCCTGAAAGCATTACGATAGGTGGAAATTCATCAACGCCCAGTTCCTGCTTTGCTAGTTCGAGGTGATGTCGCGCTTTCTCCAGATCCATATGGTGTTCCGGTGGTGGGTATTCCTCCCGAAATGGCCCGTTAACTCCCTGGATCCACACCGGGAAAAGGCTCACAGCTGGCAAGTAGCTAGCTTCCTTCAAGGCTTTGTAAACGAGTTCAGAAGATTCATGCGCGTACATCAGCGCCTTGCGGAAATTCAGGTTATCCGTGACGCGGCCAGGGCGGTGATTGAATTCGAAGAAGAAGACAGTGCCGTCCATAATGCGATCGATCTGCCAACGCTCGGCCATGGCGCCGCGTAACATTGGGGAGAGTAATTCGGTTTCGACGATCTGGCCATCCTTAAACAGATTTAGTTTCGC